>ERZ827156.484-NODE-484-length-57797-cov-4.406914_pt1 | contig 57797 bp, 71 predicted proteins | sample MGYA00519919_ERZ827156 | MGnify/ENA primary metagenome ERZ827156 (study PRJEB31778, sample SAMEA3449269) | human gut metagenome | biome: human gut; feature: human-associated habitat; material: faeces | place: United Kingdom | collected 2010/2012 ... | reverse complement strand
TTGTCATCTTCTGGTCTGAAAATGTATCTATACAGGCAAACATATGAATTGCCATAGTAAATCTACTGGAAATCTGCATTTTTTTACACCTCTTTTTCGTATTCATCATATCAGAAATCCGTTGTAATTTCAACGGTTACAGTTTATAGGTCAGCAGGGTATCCGTAATTCTATGATTTTTTACGGTATTCACTTTTACGCTCGCTTTTTCCCCAATCTCACATTCAAATTGCTCCCCATCATTTGGGATTCTCCCGATCACACTGCATAAAAAACCACCATAGGTCTCATATTCCCTGAACGGAATATCCAGTTGCAGAGACTCCGCGACTTTTTCCAGACTCGCAGAACCGGAAATTTTCCACTGATTCTCACCTATCTGTTCTATATCCGGTGCACTGTTCTCCTCTTCCTCATCAATTTCTCCGACCAGTTCTTCTATCAGGTCATGCAATGTAATAATTCCGGTCACACCACCGTACTCGTCTATGACAACTGCAAAATATTGTTTCTGCTGCTTCATGTTGCGAAGCAGGACATCCGCTCTCATTGTCTCCGGAACAAAGTATGGTGCATCCGCATCATATTCTAAAATCCGGTATTTGTCTTTTTCTTTTCTCCGAAAAAAATCTTTCACATCAAGGATTCCAATAATCTCATCTTTTGTTTCCTCACAAATCGGATAAAAAGAATGACGGCTTTCAAAAATTACTTTTTCCCATTCCTCCACTGTATCTTCTATTTCCAGACAGACGATATCCATCCGGTGTGTACAGATCTGCCCTATCAGAATATCATCCAGTTTAAAAACATTCTGAATCATCTGCTGTTCTTCATTTTTGATAACTCCCTGCTCATTCCCGACCTCAAGCATCATACGGATTTCCTCTTCCGATACCCGTTCCTCCTCCTCTTCCGGATTCAGACCGATTCGTTTTAAGATAAAATTAGTAGATACTGTCAAAAGGGCTACCAGTGGTGCAAATATTTTCGCAACCACATACAACATTCCTGACATTCCGAGTGCCAGTGACTCTGATTTTTTCATGGCAATCCTCTTTGGGACCAACTCTCCAAATACTAAGCTGAAGTAAGATAATATCAGAGTGATTACGACTAATGCTACATTTTTCAGTACCTTTGGCGAAACGGGAACGCCTGCATCGATCAGGGCTGCTACGAGAGGCGCAGAAAAATGATCCGCTGCAAACGCACTTCCAAGCAATCCGGCTAAGGTAATCGCCACCTGGATCGTAGCTAAGAAACGTGCCGGCTGTTTTGTTAAGGATACCAGCCTTTCGGCTCTTACATCTCCACGTTTTGCTTCCTGTTTTAACTTTGTTTCATTTAGGGAAATCACCGCGATTTCCGCACTTGCAAACACTGCATTGAGACTGATCAAAATAATTTGTAATAGAAATGCTCCAAGCATTTTTTCCCTCCATATATACTATTTTTACATAAATAAAAGACACCGTCTGTAGTTGCTTTACAAACGCCGCCTATTCTATGAGTTTTTCTGATATTTGCTGATATGTATCTATGTTAATCTCACCTCTTTCTGTCTGAATGAGTAGAAAATAACATCTTTTTTGTTTTTCATCAAGTCTCTTTGTAATATCTTAACCTTATATTAGCGCAGTTTTCCTTTGATCCTCTGCAATGCATTATCTATGGATTTCGGGGATTTATCCATGATCTGTGCCACCTGATGATAGTCTAACCCCTGTAGTGTCAGGGCTAAGACTTCTTTTTCCATTTTGCTGAGACACTTCTCAATTTTTTTCTGAAATGCTTCTACATTCTCCTGATCGATGACCATATCTTCCGGGTTTCCGTTCGTCAAAGACTGCAGTACCTCCGTCAACGGGATCTGACCGTCATTGTCCGGCTCTTCATCCAGCGAAACATAGGAGTTCAAAGGTGCATGTTTTTTCCGCTGTGAAGCCTCCATCGCGGTATACATCTGCCTACTGATACAAATTTCCGCAAAGTGATAAAAGGAGGAATCTTTCTCCTCCTGATAATCCCGTATGGCTTTAAAAAGTCCAATCATACCCTCCTGTATCAGATCGTCATTGTCCGCTCCGATCAAAAACAGCGCTTTGGCTTTTTTTCTGACTAAATTCTTATATTTGACCATCAGATAGTCTATCACTTTTTTATCCCCGTTGTGCATCCTGCGTAACAGTTCCTCATCGGTTTTCCGATTGTATGAATCCATTCTTTTCCTGCCTCATTTCGTTGATGCCTTCCCTATGACATCCGCTGTCTTACAATTTCAAATGCCAGCACTCCGGCTGCCACAGATGCATTCAGGGAATCGATCTCGCCCTTCATTGGAATTGATGCAATAAAATCGCAATGCTCCTTTACCAGCTTTGAGATGCCTTCCCCTTCATTTCCAATGACTAACCCGATCGGTCCTTTTAGGTCCAGATCATACATGGTTTCGCCACCCATATCTGCACCTACAAACCAGATGCCTTTTTCCTTTAACTCTTCCATCGTCTGCTTTAAATTTGTCACCTTTGCAACCGGTGTATAGTTGAGTGCACCGGCAGAAGTCTTTGCTACAATCGCAGTCAGACCCACGGCACGTCGTTTTGGGATGATGACTCCATGTGCCCCCGCTAAATTCGCGGTACGGATGATCGCACCTAAGTTGTGCGGATCTTCAATCCCATCTAATAAGATCACAAACGGCGACTCGCCTTTTTCCTCTGCCTTTGCTAAAATTTCCTCTACGGTAGCATATTCATAAGCTGCTGCCATGGCAATGACACCCTGATGCTTTTTTGTCTCGGAGAGCTGGTCTAAACGTTCTCTTTCCACATAGTTGACCACGGTGTCATGCTTTTTTGCCTCTCTTAAGATCGTTCTGACCGGGCCATCCATGCAGCCGTCTAAGACAAAGAGCTTGTCTATCGGTTTTCCGGAACGAAATGCTTCTAACACTGCATTACGTCCCTCTATTTTCAATGCCTCTAATTCTGTATGTTCGCTTTTCAAAATGTCTGTTCCTTTCCTTCTTCCTCTTCGCCTAATGCAATTTTTATCAGTTCCACCATACGTTCAAATTCATCTTTTAGATAAAGATAACCCATCAATGCTTCAAATCCGGTTGCCTTCCGGTAATCTGTCATGGTCGCATTTTTTGCCATGGTCGGAGATTTGGCATTTCTTCCCCTGCGGTAAATATCCGTTTCCTCCTCACTCAGATACGGAAGCAGCAGATCTATCATCTCGGACTGTGCCTGTGCGCGGACCAGTTTGCTGGTCTCCTGATGCAGTCTGGAGGCTTTGGTATTGCCTTTTCCAACAATAATGGAACGGATGATCAGATCATAAATCCCATCTCCGATGTAAGCTAAGGTCAGCGGCGAATAGGTGCGGATATCAACCGGTGGCAGATGAAACTGCTCTTTGATATATGCGTCTATGCCCTTTTCCATTTTACTCCTTCTCTGGTATCCTCTAAAATAATCCCCTGTTCTAACAACATATCTCTGATCTCGTCTGCACGGGCAAAGTTCTTTTCTTTTCTCGCTGCCTGACGTTCTGCGATCAGTGCTTCAATATCGCTGTCTAAAATCTCTTCTTTTTTCTCAATGATGATCCCAAGCACATCACACAAGGTCTCTAATCTCTGATAGAGTGCCTGCAGATATTCTTTGCTGTTCTGCTCACTGCTGTTGACATTGATAAATTTTACCAGCTCAAACACTGCGGAAACGGCATCTGCTGTATTTGCATCGTCCTCCATGGCAGCCTCAAATTTTTCCACATATTCTTTACTTGCAGCAAAATTCTCTTTTTCTGCATCCGTCATACTTCCTTCGGCTGCATCCGCTAAATCATGCAGTCTTTCTGCTGCTGTTAAAATTCTGTCCAATCCGTTTTTCGCTGCTGCCATCAGATCTGCACTGAAATTCAGCGGGCTTCTGTAATGTGCGCTCAGCATGAAGAAACGAAGTACCTGTAAATCGTATTTTTCTGCAACTTCACGCACGGTAAAGAAGTTGCCTAATGACTTTGACATTTTTTTATTATCAATATTTAAAAATCCGTTGTGCATCCAGTATCTTGCAAAGGTCTTGCCATTGGCTGCCTCTGACTGTGCGATCTCATTTTCATGATGTGGGAAGATCAGATCCTCACCGCCTGCATGGATGTCGATCTCATCTCCTAAATATTTTTTGCTCATCACGGAACATTCGATATGCCAGCCCGGTCTGCCGTCACACCACGGTGACTCCCAATATGGCTCTCCTTCTTTTTTCGGTTTCCAAAGTACGAAATCTAACGGATCTTCTTTGTAATCTCCGGTTACTTTGATGTCACGGTGTCCGCCCTCTAAATCGTCTATATTTTTATGGGAGAGTTTTCCATATTCCGGAAAACTTCTGGTTCTGTAATATACCGTTCCATCCTCTGCCGCATATGCATGCCCTTTGTCAATTAAGGTCTGGATCATCTCGATCATGCCGGAAATCTCTTCGGTTGCAAGCGGATGTGTCGTTGCCGGTTTGACATTTAAGGATTCCATATCCTGTTTACATTCCGCAATATAGCGTTTTGCAACTTCATCGGCACTGACGCCCTCTTCCATTGCTTTTTTGATGATCTTATCGTCCACGTCTGTAAAATTTGATACATAGTTGACATCGTAGCCTTTGTACTCCATATAACGGCGGAAGGTATCAAAAACGATCATTGGTCTTGCATTTCCGATATGAATATAGTTATAAACCGTCGGTCCGCAGACATACATGCGGACTTTTCCTTCCTCTATTGGCTGAAATTCTTCTTTTTGTTTTGATAAAGTATTGTAGATCTTCATACGTTCTCCTGTTTTTTCCTTTCTGCTTTTAAAATTTTCATTTCGTTTTCTAAATCTATGATCTTATTGCAAAGTACGGTATTGGTCTGCTGGAGACATGTAATGTCTTCCATGATCGGGTCCGGAAGATGTACCTGATCCATGTCACTGCGCGGCACTCTTTCATTGTCTCTTTTGACAATCCTGCCAGGCACACCGACAACGGTACAGTTCGGCGGTACTTCTTCAATGACTACACTGCCTGCTCCGATCTTGGAATTTTCTCCGATCTTAAAAGAGCCAATGATCTTTGCTCCGGCACTTACCATTACATTATCTCCTAACGTCGGATGACGTTTTCCGGTCTCTTTTCCGGTTCCTCCTAACGTAACTCCCTGATAAAGCGTTACGTTATCGCCGATAATGGTAGTTTCTCCGATAATGACTCCACTTCCGTGGTCGATAAAAAATCCTTTTCCTATGACGGCTCCCGGATGGATCTCAATCCCGGTCTTTCTTGCTGCCTTTTGCGACAATCTTCTTGCCCGAAAATAATGTCCTTTTTCATAGAGCTTGTGTGCTCTTCGATAAGTCAGCATTACCTTAAAACTCGGATACAGCAGAACTTCCCACGGTGACTTGATTGAGGGGTCTCTCTCCTGTATGATCTGAAATTCTTCTTTGACATGGTGTATAAAGCCCATATTTACACTTCCCTTTTTATATATTATAAAATTATAACGTGATTTTTGGATTAATCTTATATAACAAAAATCAAAAAACTCCGTCTCATATTAGAGACGAAGTTATCCGCGGTTCCACTCTAAGTAGAGCAATCCTGCTCTCACTCAAAACACTTAACGTGTGTCATCCGTATCCGACTACCTTTTTTCCTTCGCCGGATCAGCTCCCGAATGCACTTCAAAAATCCAGTTTCCAAGACTGCTTGCAGCCGATGACAGTCTCTCTCTGCGGTCTGTAATTTCCTACTCTCTTCGTTCTTTGCCTTTATAGACTATTTTTATATCCTGTTATAGTTTATGCAAAAATGATCGTTTTGTCAATTACTTTCTATTCCGAACTCCTGCCTGCACTGCATCCTGTGCATCCACTGCATCCGGCTCCGGTATCTGCTACGGCATAGCTTCCGTCATAGATACTGTTTAAAGAGCAGATTGCCTGTGCCGCAATGCCCTCTTCCCTTCCGGTAAAACCAAGCCGTTCTTCTGTCGTTGCTTTGACATTGATCTGTTCTTTTTCTATATGCAGTGTCTTTGCAATATTCTCTTCCATTTCTTCTATATATGGACGCAGCTTTGGTTTTTGTGCTATAACGGTTGCATCAATATTCTCAATGACATATCCTTCCTGTTCGATCAGTTTTCCCACATGCTCTAACAATTTCAAGCTGGAAATACCTTTATATTTCTCATCTGTATCAGGAAAATGTTTTCCTATGTCTCCAAGTGCTGCCGCTCCTAACAGTGCATCCATGATTGCGTGAAGCAATACATCTGCATCGGAATGTCCCAACAATCCCAGCGTATGTGGTATGTTCACTCCACCCAAAATCAACTCTCGCTCCTCTACCAGTTTATGCACATCATATCCCATGCCTACTCTCATTTTACGATTCCTTCTTGTCTTCTTTCTAACTTATACTTGCTTTTTATTCCTGGACTTTCTTAAAATTCTGCGTCTTTTCTTTCAGCTCATCCGCCTGCTCCTGCAGCTGCTTTGCCCATTGTGCTAAGTCACCGGTCACCTGTGCCTGCTCTTTGGAAACTTTTAATGCCGCTCTGGTATTTTCCACACAGGATGAGGTATTCGCATCTACACTGTCAAACGATGTTCGGATCGCATTCTGGGCATTCGTAAATGCCTGCAATTCTTCAGACATATCCGTATTCATTTCGCCCAGTGTCTTAATTGCACTTTCAATGGCAGAAAATGCCTCCTGCACCTGTGTTGCGATTTCTGCATTTACACGGAAGGACTGTCCATACTCCTGTATCTGTGATACTGTTTTTTCAATCCGCTCCTGTATTTCGGTTACTAAATCGCGGATTTCCTCTGTGGCATCTTTTGTCTGCTCGGAAAGCTGTCGTATCTCATCTGCGACTACTGCAAATCCTTTTCCTGCTTCTCCGGCTCTTGCTGCTTCGATCGATGCATTGAGTGCGAGCAGATTGGTCTGTCCTGAAATTCCTGTGATCGTGGAAATAATATTGGTGATATTTTCTGATTTCTGCTCCAGAACCTTAACACTTTCCTGCAGGGTGTTAATATTTTCCATATTTGCCATTGTCGCACTTCCAAGTTTTTCTACTACTTCTATGTTTTCCGTTAATTTGGCATTGGCTAATACAATAGTACTTCCCATATCGGAAAACTGCCCTTCAAAACGACTGATTTCCCGTTCAAAATTACTCAGTACTTCTTCGCTCTGATGCACATTTTCATATTGAACATTCATCGTATCGTTGATATTTTCCATTTCCTGTTTTACACGTTTTGCCCCCTGTACGATCGTGTCCGTGATATTTTGCAGCTGCATGGAAGATTCTTCGATGTTCCCGGCCGCTTCTTCTGATGTAGAAAGAAGTCCGCGCAAGTTACCCAGCATTTTATTAAAGCCTTTTGCCAGTCTGCCCACCTCATCTTTGGACTCCACCTGTATACTTTCGTTCAGATCATTTGAAGTTACGGTATGCTCTAAATGCCGGATCGGATCTACGATTTTTTTCGTCATGATCGTAATGATCACGATTCCTACCACCAGTGAAATTGCCATTGCAATTACAAAGCCCTGCAACATGGAATTGACATCCTGATACAGCACTTTTTTTTCTAATGCGATCACCACATGCCAGTCACAGCTTTTTACTTTTCCAACAAAAAATCCTCTTGTGACTCCATCGTAATCTTTCAGCCAGATGTTCTGCGCCTTTTTTCCATCTGCTTCCAGTTTTTCGGATAATTTTTTATAAGGATTTCCTGCTAAATCATTTAACCTGACCGGTTCATCATCCACATATCCGTATTTTTCATTCGGATGTACCATCAGACCATCATTCTGATCCACCAGCATCGCATAGCTGTTTCCTTCTAATTCGCATTTGTTTACGATCTCTACAACCTGATCGATGAAAATGTCCTCTGCTAAAACTCCGACAACTTTTCCATCCCACTCCACTTTTTTTGAAAGTGTAATGACATATCTGCCGGAATCAGCATCTTTATATGGAGATTCGTAGTGCACTCCGTCCTTTTCTTTTGCCGCAAGATACCAGCCGCGCTTTGTAAAATCCACGCTGCCGTCCGCTTCATATCCGCTTCCCGCCGTCATCCGGTTATCTTCCGACGTAAAATAGATGTCATAGATGATGCCGTCTTCATTCTGGTTCTGCAAAAGTTCCTGCAGATATTGGGCAATGTTTTCCGGCTCCGCCATCTTCTGAGCCTCCATCGTTCCCGCCGTCACCTCTAAATATGTCGCATATCCATTCAGCCATGTCTCTATCTCCTGAGCATTTTTCTCGGCTGACAGTTCTGCCTTTTCCTCTTCTTTCTGGGACATTTTTGATGATGCGATGTTGTAACTGATCGCTGCCGTAATCCCCAGACAAACGATACAGATAATGCAGGTAACCACCCGCAGTTTTCTCTTTAGACTCTTCATATTTTTCCCCTCATAGCATACTCTTTGTAACTATAAATTCTTACTTCTATTTTAATTATCTGACATCTGTTCGTCAACTGGTTTTCACAATTTTTATGCTTTTAAAAAGGTTTATTTTTACTTACTAAAGAAACCTTCTTTTCTGCTGTTTTTTCTGTTATAAATTATCTCTTAAAGGTCATATTCTTGTTTGATTTTTTCTAACAGGGCCCTGCACCCCTCCACACTGTCCTCATAGGTCCGGTCAAAATTCCCTGTGTACCATGGATCTGCAATATCTCTTGGACTATCCGAAAAATCCAACAGCCTGTACACTTTCTTTTGTGTATCTTTTCCAATAATACGCATTATATTACGGATATTCATAGAATCCATTCCGATCAGATAATCATATGCATCGTAATCTGCTTTTGTCATCTGTTCCGCTCTATGCGGGATCAACGGGATCCCGACCTGGCGAAGTTTTCCGGCTGTTCCGTAATGCGGTGGATTTCCGATCTCTTCGCGGCTTGTGGCTGCGGAATCGATTTTGAAGTGGTTTGTTAAATTCTGTTCTTTGACCATGTGGGTGAAAATGCTTTGACACATGGGGCTGCGGCAGATGTTGCCGTGGCAGATAAATAAAACCCTAATCATATATCTAAAACCTCTCTAAATGCTTGATTTTACTGTATTTTCGGCACTTACAACAATTCTGCAATATTTCTGTGATAGTGTTTTTGTTCACATTTTCAGCATATTTTGGAATAACTTTGCATAACTTTTCCTTCGTTTGGGCTAAATACTGGGCTATTTTCAAACCTTTTAGCCCACAACCTTTTTCATCTCTTCTAAGGCATCCTCAAACTGTAAATGAGTATATGTATTAAGGGTAACTCCTATATCTGAATGTCCCATTATATATTGTAATGTTTTTGGGTTCATGCCAGACTTTGCCATATTAGAGCAGAAGGTGTGTCTGCATACATGAGGTGTGATACAAGGCATTTGCACTTTATAAATACTGTTGTATTTCTCACGGATATGTTGAAAATACTTTTCCCAATGCAATGCCACCATCGGCATATCATTCTTATCTAAGAATAAAAAGCCACTGTAACCATCTATCATAGGTTCAATCTTTGGATGCTTTCTATTCTGAATGATTCTACGAAAACAATCTGCAACATCTTTCTGCATCGGAACATATCTTTCACCTTTTTCTGTCTTAGGTGTCAATATCTCATATTTCATATTGCGTGTTCTCTGTAATTGATGATCTACTTTGATTCTTTCTTTGTCAAATTCAATATCATTGATAGTCAATCCGACAAATTCTGATACACGCAATCCAGTATGAAACAAGATGTAAATTCCATCATAGTATTTACAAAAATGCTTATCCTCTTTAATAAATTTCAAAAATTCTCTCTGCTGTTTTCTTGTGATAGCTTCTCTCGTCACACTATCATTCACAACTACTGTTGCAAGCTGGAACTCAAACGGATTCTTTCTTATCAAATCATCATCAACTGCCATTTGAAAAGCTGGTCTTACAACACCTCTGATAGAATGAATACTGCTATATCCTCTACCATCATCCTGTAACTTAATCAGCCATGTTTTAGCATCTGACAATTTGATTGTATCAATTCGCTTCGCTCCAAAATCTTCTTTTTTAATCACATTGATAACAAAATTATAATTCGCCTGTGTGTTGTGTTTTACACCTCTTTTTTGACTTATATACTTCTGTACCAATTCTAATACCGTCATATTCCCACCACTCGTTGCAACCGCATTTCTCAATGCCTTCTCAACTTCTTTTTCTTTCTCTCTGAGGGAAATGTCCTTGCGTTTACCCTTTGGGTATGGATCAGATTCAGTCAATCTCCAACTATATACCGACTTCCTCTTTCCAAATGAATCATTATATTTATAACGGTATCTTCCATCTTTATCCTGGCTCTCCCCAGTCGCTAATCTACGACCTTTGTTGTCTTTTCTAATTTCCGACAATCCGTATCTCTCCTTTCATACAGAGAGCCTCGGTATGATACTTTTTAATATACCATAACCAAGGCTCAAAATCTATTAAAAACCTATATAATCAGCACTAAATAGCTGTCAATTTCTCATCTACAAACTTTTCAAACAACTGTCGTTTTATGCGTGGTCTTGTACCATTCCACAATATAAAATTGTCGTGTTCGTGTTCATCAACAATCTTTCTAATCTTCTTGTCACTAAATCCAAAATATTCTGCTGCTTCTTGAACAGATAATGTGTATTTCTGCCAGATTGGTATTACACAACTGGTTCTTTCTTCTTGCTCTGTCATTTCTATAAAAATCACACTCCTTTAATCTTATAATAAATGGCAGAAGTCATTACAACCTCTGCCATCAGTCTATTCCCTTTCATCAGCCATTGTTTATCTGTATATTATCTGTTATCTATCTGTACTATCTCATTACCCACGATAACGATTTTTTCAAAAATTTTATTCACACAAAAGTACCTACTACCTATATGGAAAACAAATAAAAAATACGGATTTACTTTTTGAATTTTTCTATATTCATAGTCCCGACTTTTATGTACCGATAGAGTATCTACTACCTCTTTGCTGCATTTTAATCCTATATTTCCTGCATACAAATAAGGACTAGGATTTTTCGCCCAGTCCTCATATATACGCAAAAGCCTTATTTATTCGGTCTTTTCTACTGTAAATTCAGTCTTTGGTTTTCTACCCTTATTACTCTTTTTAGGTTGCTTCGATACATCATACGATAAGCCTTTATTGTCATTATGGAACTCTTTTACAATAGCTTTCGCCACATCCTTATTATCCAACTTCTGCACAATAGGAATAATGTCAACCAGCTTATTTACTGCCTCATAATCAATATCTCCCCTATCAGCAAAGGTATTTACAGCATTTGTAAGAGCCTGTAAAAGTTCATTCATGTAGTCTGGCTTAACAACAAACTCTCTGACTACCTGTAATAAATCTTCGATCTCATCCTTCAGATCGTTGTAATGCAATTTTCTGTATTCAATAGCTTTATTACAAGCATAGTCAAGTTCTGCTCTCTCATCATCAGATACATTCTCACGGATAACATCAAGAACATTTTCCTTGTTATTCTTAATGAATTTATCCACCTTGTCCAGACTAAATTCTTCCCCATTTTCAAACAAAATAATATTGGTATAGTATGTAATCAGGCAGTATTCAAACATAGGTTGTCTTAATACAGAAGCATATCCAACTTCTTTAGATACAACTGTTCCCGCCACTTCAACCACAAAACTCATTTTCTGACTAAGGGACAATCCCTTTTCTAATACATATTCAACCTTTTTACCATCAAAATCATTATAAAAATATTTCTTGTTTGCCATTACTTATTTTACCTCCATAGCTTTTTTAATCAATTCAGACATTCTTGTATCTGCCATTTCTTTTCTTGAGGATATATGTTTTTCCTCATATTTCGCTCTACTGATTGCATCCTCTTCACTCTTAATTTCTGCAATTCTCTCATTTTCGTAGAATACAAAACATTTCTTCTTATACTGATCCACACAAGTCCGTTTAAGCATATAACCATATCCTTCATCAACAATACGCTTAACTGCTTTAAGATTCCTTGTAACAATACTCTGTGGCTTTTCTTCTGCATTAACAATTACCTTATCAAATGTTTCCCAGCAATCATCAATACTTCTGTCACTCTTTAGATTGTGCTGTGCCACAAACTTTCCTACAATGTCTGCTACCTTATCAGTATTCTTAAAACAATACTTCGGATATGGTGAACTCTTTACACTCACAAGACTTTTCAACTGTCCTTTATCTACCAATTCCTTAAATAATGTAGCAGATTCAAAATCAATTCTTTCAACATTTGCCATTTTACTATTCCTCCTTAAAATTATCGTGTGCATAACTGCACATTTTCTCGGCTTTATTAAGAAAATTTAATTTGAAAAAACATAAAAAGTTTATTCAAAAAATCTATGCTCAAATATTTTGAACACACATTTTATTATAAACACAAACAGACACTATCAGTTATCTATCTGGTAACTGTCTAATGTCTGTTTCTTACTTTTATATTATCCAAATTTCCTCAACATTCTTTGGACAACAACCGTATATATTATGATATACGGGAATATTCTTAATTATTTTTCTTTCTTATGTGCAATCAAGTGTTTAAACTCAATCATATATCCCTGGACTGTATATCAAAGCAATAACATAATTTCGCCTATGTTCTGCCTAACCTTGTCAGTACACTGAGGGTATTTCCGACTATATATTCTGCACATCAAATAGTCATATTTTTATCGCTTTACTGCGACTTAGGAACTCCCCTGCTTTCAGTTATTGATAAACATTCAACAACCTACCTATAGACCATCACTTATCTATATTTATTCTAAAACAAATAACTGTGTACGTAGGCTCTCACCATATACCAAACAATACGTTTTTTCAGGATTTCTCCACACATTACGTTTATGATTTCTCATTCCGCTTTGGTGTATTGTTTATCGTGATTTCCCAGCATATTCGGTTTTTATGATATTAAATCAACGGTTTCTATCTTTTTTCAAAGATACTCCCATACGTTAGTTGTGTGGCATATTACACAACCTTATAAGGGTGGGCAATAAGGGTAACTATATAGATTTACCAAAACCGCTTTTTCTATAAAATATGTTTTTCTGAACTTCTCCAATCTGTACAAAGCCATCTTTAACTTGCATTGTTCCATTTATAGCACTCTGGAAAAATGCGTTCATAGCATTTTGTGTCTGTGTAAACGAATTTTTCTTCGTATTGAAGAAGCTAAAAATGTCAATTCCTTTTGTAATGGTCTTGTATGTCATAAAAGCCTTAATCAAGGCAGCCATGCCATCATTACCAGTTACACTTTTCAAAACAGATGCTAAAGTTTTCAGTGCTTCGGTAAATATACCAATAGTACCAGAAACAATATCATCCTGTTTTACTATGTTTGTTAAAACTTCTAAGAAATCTGTACCAGCAGATATTAAATCTTTAATCCAATCCGATGAGAGCACTTCTTTACTCAGCATCTGAAATTGGTTATCGAACTCATTTTTTAAGCCCTCGATGCTCTGGCGGTAAATCTCATTTTCGTTTGTTGCACTGCCTAAACTATCCTTAGATTGCTCTATTGCTTTATCTACCGCTGACATTTCATCAACAATAGCATTAAATACTGTTATCTGTCGTTTACCAGCCGCAAGTTCACCAAAATATTGTCTTTGTTCACTTGTTAATTTAGGGTAAACCTTTGCATAGTCAGAAAGAATATCATATGTAGAACGCAAATCACCATTCGCATCCTCAATATTTATTCCAATCGAACCAAAGGCTTTTCCTAATTCTGCCGATAATCCGTCAATCTCTTCTCCGTCCTCGTCTATTGCTCTCAACCTTTGTGAGATAGTAATAAGACCAGTCGAAACTTTTTCCATATTTCTAAGCTGTGTAAAACCACCTGTCAACAAACCAATAGTCTGATCAATACTGTTACCAGCTTGATTCATAGTACCAGAAACACGTTCCAAACCATCTGTAAGATTATCAAATCCAACAGGACTTTGATTTGATACACTATTCATTTTGTCAACAATAGACATTACACTTGATTCATCAACATTAAAGCCATTTAATACTGAAATAAGTGTGCTTGCAGCATCAGAAGTCTGTGTAATTCCATCAGCAACATTTGTCATTACAAGTGCTGCATCCCCCATTTCCAAACTGTTATCAAGGTCATAACCAGCTCTCTTAAATTCAGTAGCCGCCTCAATCATATCTGAACCTGTTCTACCTATTTTGTCTGCTGTTTCATACGCTTTATCAGAGAACGCTAATAACTTATCATATGATAAATCAGCAACTTTATTAAACTCTGTTAAATTCTTATCTAAATCACATACAGCTTGTGTCATTGCTTTAATAGCCTGTACTGTATCCTGGATAATCTTATATGCTAACTGATACCTTAACATATTCACAAGAGCATCCTTGATACCATTCTTCAGATTACCAAAGAATCCTGTGGACACATTATCTGTAGCTTTAACCTGTGCTTGCATGCCTCTAAATTGCTGTTGCAACCTTGTTAAATCAGTCTTATTACTGCAATTCTGTAAATCTGCAACAATCTGTTTTAACTCTGCATCATACTGTGCAGCGGCTTCTCTATTCTGTCCCATCCATGAAACAATTCTATTTGTAAATGTGGATGCTCCTTGCATAGTTACCATATCAGCATTAAGATTTTTCTGCTCCTGTGCAGTTACTTGATACTGTTTCTGCAAGTTCTTCAAAGATGCCACTATATCATTATATTTTGCAATCTTTTCTTGTGGATCACTAATATTATTGATAGATTCCATAGATGCCTTTAATTCTTCAATCTGAATTTTGACATTATCAGGCATTTTAATAGAATTGAACTTTGCTTCGATTAAAGCAATTTCCTGTGGTAGAGTTGCTAAAGTATTCTTCATAGTTTCTAATGAGCTTGCATGAGTACCTTTTGCAATCTCTGCATTGAAAGTCTGATATTCAGTTCTTGCCAAACGCAAATAACTTTCCATCTGTTTAATATCATCTAAAGTGGATGCATTGATAGATAAATCATTGAACGATTTCTGATTATCAGAACTTAAAGAAATACCAGCCTTTTCAGCCTGTGTATTAAGAAGTTTCATCTGTGCAATCAATTCCTGTTTCTTACGAATAACTTGATTGTCAGATTCCATCTGTCTTTGATTAGCTTTTACAGTAGCTTCAATGTTCTGTGATAAGGTTTTCTGACCTTCAGACCATTTTACAATACTATGTTCTACACCATTAGCATCATACCACTTACCAACGGACTGCAATTTTAATGTAGCATTTGTTACCTCATTAAGTTCATTCCTATAAGTGAGTAATGCTTTTGTAGCCTGTCCATTATCATCTACATTGATTTTATATTTTACTAACTGACCTTTATTATTGGTGATGTCTGCAACGATTTTATTGATTTCTGCTTTAACCGCATTTGCATCTGATAGATCAAACTGAAAAGGTACTTTTACACCTGTTGCATTGATACCAGATTTTAACTGCTGATTTATAGCTTGCTGTTGCTGTTTGATAGCGGAAGTGTCTATATTGACATTTCCAATATTGATTTTAAGATTCTTAGAAATGCTATTCAACTGCTGTTGAATTAGATTTTGAGATTTTGTTGTATCTAAGCTACCAGTAACACGAACAGTATTACTATCAGATAAACTCTTTGCTATCTGTTTTAACTGCTTACTCATTCGATTCTGTGTAGCTGTTATATCCAATCCTAATGTAAATAGGTTGTTTGCCATTTTATAAGCCTCCTTTAGTAATTGATGATTATATCAATACCAAAGTCATTTTCTTTGTTAAAACGGTAAACGGCATTTTCCAGGAAGTGACCTCCTTCCCTATAGCCAAAATTTTCTATATCTTTGTGCCATCCATGTGACACTTGATACCCGTTATTCATCAGTAGGATTGAGTTGATTTTACTATCGTCCCATAACGATTTATGAAACGCAGTATCATCATAATTGATTTTAATTTGAAGTTTATTACCAGAAGTGCTTACTCTTACTATATCCTCTGCATATATGGAATTTCGCATGTCGTAAGTTCTTTGATATATCATAGGTGAGTATAAACTATACCATCTGTCGATTTCCTCCTGCAAAATCGTCAAGAATCGCTTTGCTTCATACTTCATCTGCTTCTCTAAAGTTCTTCCATTTGGCAATGTCAACTTTCTTATATCAATATCCAGATTATTACTCATCCTTTACTCACTTCCTTCCGTGAAATTTTAACAAATACAGGTATTGATATTTAGCAATTTTGTACATTGCTTTCTTGATTGATTTCGTGTTATGGTTATAAAGGTTTATTATACACTTTTTATCAATCAAGTTCTGTATATTGAGACTTACCATTGCAAAAATCTTCAATTATTTTTATCTGGTTCGTGTTTAAGTCATAATCCCCAGACAGCCATTGTGACAGTTGACTTGGATAAATCCCAATTAAAGAAGCCAGATACTTTTTCTTAATGCCATAGCGTTTCAGATACTCTTTGGCTCTTAATTGTAAATCCATATCAAAAGTCTCCTTTCTTTAATGATAATTCCTATGAGATTACAACTAAAGTACCGATAAATCGGCTTTTATGAAATAAATTTCAAAAATCTTTAGTTCTTCTCCCTATATAAATTTTGTAAAAACAAAAACAGAGTATCAAAAACTCCTTATTTTTTAGGCTTTTTTGATACTCTTATTTTTTCACGAACATATTAAATTAACTGGCAGCAACCTTATTTTTCTCATTGTTCCTGCCGACTTGTAGCTTATGAAGTTTATCACTACAATATTTACCGCAAGTGCTAGCATTACCCTTCTTAATAAAGTGTTTACCACACATCACACATTCTGATAATTCTTTCTTTAATGAATACGCCTCACGATATACCATCGGGTTATAAATGTCCTGTACTGTAAACAACACATTGTCATCCTTCGGAATATCCATTTGAATAATTATCTTATCCATTGACTCCTCAATGCTCATACCACAATCTATAAATCTGCCAAAACTGTTTGCATACGATTTAGCACCAACCATATTCATAATGGTATTCATATTATATAGTATCGGTACTCTCCTTCTCTTTTTTCCTGACAAATCAGTTTTATGCTTCTTCTTTGTGATACAGAATTTCCCATCTTTTAATCTGCCAGTATTTTCAGCATATTTATAATGGCACAACAACGCAAACAAGATTTCAACATCATTATTATAAGGATTTCCATTCTTCTTTTTCTGAATAAAATTATCCATATATTCAATATCTGATTGTGTAATTTCAACACTCTTCCTGTCTAATTTCACATCTAATATCTGATTCAGTTTGTCATTACCTTTAACTGCTTTTTGGTAACATCTTCGTGGTCTTTCTTTTATGGTTACACCAGTTTTTTTATTGCCTTGGATGTTATCTACTATGGTATGTCCAAAACATTTCCACATAATATCTTTGCTTGAATATTTCCATGCTCCATCCTTATCTACCATATTTTCACTTTTGGGCATAAACTCTGGCTTGTTATATTCCATATCAATCATGTAATTTACTGCTAATGTCTCATTAAACACACCCTTTTTATCCGTAAAGATTTTCTTAATCTCTCTGATACAGTAATAATGGAATATATCATATCTGGCTATTATCTCTTTGGTATCTGTCGATTGCTTATCTATTTCCTTTTTAATATCCATACAGAGTTTTTGTTTCGCCTGTTTACGATTATACAATACATTAAACAACTCTGTGTATCTGCGGTCTGACCTATCCACTTCATATAATGGCTTACCATTTTTATCTGTGGAATTATTCATTAACTCTCTGTAATCAAATTTCAATTCATTACCATCTTTATCTGTCCCAACATCATATTTATAATGTTTTCTCCCCACCTGTTTATCAATATACTTCGCTATCCTATCCATCGGGCTATCTGTATATTCTTCAAGATTGGACTTCTTACCTTTAGCATATTTGAAAAACTGTGGATATTTGATTTTCTGTGGCTTGAATTTTTCTCTTATATCTACTGGAGGTATGAGGTCTTTATACAACTGCTCATATTCTCCTAACGCAAGGGTTTTACCAGTCTTAGGAAAATCAATCATATAATTGGAATAGGCACATATAACATTGATCACATCATCATACATAAGAAAATCATCCTTTAATGCTGGCACATTCCATAGTTTTGTAATAGCATTGCTTGATTCCCCGATTACATTATTATCAAATCCATCTTTCAGTGTTTGATAGATAGTCTCATTCGTAATCTGCTGTGGATCAGCTTTCTGCATATCATAATACAATGGTTCTTGCGGTAAAGAATATGCAGCTTTTAATAAACTGCTATCTGGACTTATTAAGATTTCGTCACCATCCCAGTCACATTGTAATGATTTTGATATTAAATCGTGACAACTTACAACTGTATCACTCTCCATATATCTAAACCACTTTTTACATTCATCAGAAGATACCAGCTTTCTTCTTGGAAACTCATACCTTGATAAATGTGGACTACGCAAACACAAAACCTCTTTTACATCCCCAGCTTCATCATAATGCTTGTTATAAACATGATCCTTTGGCACTAATCCTTTTGGATTTTCAATACCCATAAAAAGATACTCACAAAAAGCATACATATCTGGTGCAACATAACTGTAATATCCTTTGATTGGAAGTTTGCCACCCATATAACTTTTCTTTTTCGCCTTGAATAAATTTTCAATTTTATTCTTAATATGCTTGTCCTTGATAAGTGCAGGATAAAGGTCTAATGCCTTTGCAATATAATAATTGCCCTTTTCAACATTTGTATCTATAACACTTACCTTATCTTCTGCCACATCCTCATTGGTATCATCATCTGTGACTTCATCAAGTGTATATCCCAATTCAGCTTTCACATAATCAATATCTGTTTTCAGTTTTGTTAAATCCTCAATAGCACTCTTGCATAGCTCTGTAATATCGGTATTATATGGAAGTGTCTGTAAGAATTGATATGAGAATGTAACCTCTTCTTTCGGAGGGTTAGCATATGAATTTATAGATAATTCCAGATTGTTTTCCTTAAACTTGGTCTTGTAATCTTCCCACGAATCATATTGTTTCCACATCTTCAACTGGCTTGTAGTAAGAATATATCGTATATCTTCCGCTTCTACATCGTGTTTCTTACCCCACGCATCAGGCAAAATTGAATTATGTGCTACATCATGGCATAGCAGTCTAAAATCAAATGGGAACATAGCACCTTTTATATAACCGCCTCTTATCTGGCAACTTGAATATAATTCGCCCGGAATAAACATACCAGCACCATCCGTATGCTCAATCGGTATGTCCTTCTCTTGATATTCTTTCGGTGTATCAGCAACATAGCATTGTCCATTATCATCCGTCTGTATATCAATATACTTAACCTTATCTCTTACAACTGTTTCAAGACCATTAACAACAATACATCTATCAATATCTATTGCTGTCTCTGGCTTTACACTTGATGATAAAGATAAGGCATTATAAGCTAAATGCTTTCCTACATTCATACCACCATTAGCATTGATACTTTCTATAGATAATCCGACCATGAGGAAGCCTTTGTGCTTCTCAAAAAAATCTTTCCTCATAAGAGTAACAGTAATATTTCTTACCTGTCCTGTCGTTGCTGTGAATAGCATATATTCCTTATTTCCGATTATTATTCCATCTCTTAGAATCTGCCACAATATCTCATTATGACAAACCTTCAGATAAACAATCTCGTCCAATAACTGATAATCGCAAGTCTCAATTCCTCTATCTGACAACGCAAGTCTTACAATATCATTTTCAAATATGGCTATCTCATTATATTCATTTAAGTATCTGTCGGGAATACTCCTAACATTTACATTGTTATGTATTTCCTTTAATAACTCTGCATTCTTTTTACTTTTGTCATTGTAGATAGCATTTTCACTATCTGTTAATGCCTTAAATGTATTCAGCTTATATATCCTTACTCTTCCTGCTTTTATATGTCCTATAATACTCAACCGCCTTTCTCAAAATATGTCCTTCTATATATAATATTCTCCATTCGTATTTACTTTTGTGAGTGGATTTCCACTTTACTTCACAATCTGCATAAATGAGGGCTTATTGCTCAATTTTGCAATTTTTCCAGTCTGATTATTAACTATGATGCCATTTTCACGATCCACACTATATGAATCTATGTTATTATCTTCACAGAATTTATCCATAAAACTAACACCAGTTTGTCGCTGATACATGGCACTCATACAGCTCATGTAGAATACTGTCAATTTCCTTAACTCTCGATTTTCATAATCCCACATAAGGTCAAATACATTATCACGACCAACTGCATTATCAAGTCCCTTTTCTCTCAATACATCCATCGTAAAAAAGTAATCCTTGCATTCCCATTTAGCACCATCATAGTCCTTATCTATCGGAAATATCTTAATCAGATTTTTCAGCTTGATACGACCAATAATACCAAACAAAGCATCTATCAGATTAAAGGAATTTTGCTTAACTTCAAATGGTGTCTGATATGTACTGTCTAATCTATGATTTATAGCATCAATATCAATCGCATAATTGATATACTTCACACCGCATAGGGCAACCTTCATCAGTTCATCCTGCGACCATTCATCTATACTTTTGTACTTTTCAAATAAACTGCTAACTGTATTATGATATTGTCTGTTCCATATGTCATGTAAGGCAATCAACCTTGTAAGTCTGTTCAATTCAGATGTATCTTTGTTTCCTGTTGTTACTGTAAATTTATTACTCATAAGCAAATCTCCTCTATTTTATAACCAGCTTTCAGATATTCCTGATGTATCAATCCTTCTATCTCTTTAACTTTTGCTTCTGAAACTGAATCCATTAAAATATCTCCATCTTTTATTTCAGTAAGTTCAGCATCACCGATTATATCTGACATTTTCAATGTAAGTTCTCTTATCTTTGATGTATTAAGTTTCTTCTTTTTAGCATCTGTAAAATTAACAATCGTACCCATAATATATATTCTCCTCCACTTATGACTTAATCAACCATTTTTAAAGCATTTTCTTTTTTTTCACGCAATTTGTATCAAATATTTCAATGCTTGTCGGTATTGAACATTTATCTTTTTCCGAATCCATTAACTGTACTTTTTCACAACTAATATGTTTTATCTTGCGATAATCACATACTATTTCCGCTTCATCCCTGTTATTAAAATATGCAATAATATCTTTTTTCTTTAATTGTCCTGTGAACACATAACAATCACCATTTGAAAATCTCTTTGCAAACCATATAGCAGTATTTTTATCTGTAGTCCATGACAAACCTTTATAATCATTTTCTTTCACTCCACGATAAATAGTTATCACAGAATCGTCCGACAGCTTATCAATATCATCTGGTAGAACTAATGATTTTTCAGCCATTTTCATAAATTTAATCATCTTAGTTTTTGCCATACCACAATCATAAAATCTCTCTTGCATAGTCCAGATAGAATATAATGTGTCCGCACATTCTTGATCTGTTATCACATTGTATTTATGCAGGAAGTTCAGAAAGTCAAATCTATTACCCTTATTGATTACATTCAAATACGAAAATATTGTTTTTGTGCTGTTCAATTTACTTAATTTTTCTAATTGATATTGTTTATATGTATCATCACAAAATATACTTCCTTTTGTGTAACTTAATGAATCAATATATATTTTTGTATATTCTTTAATAGTTTCAATATCCATGCAATATCTCCTATTCTAATCCGAAAATTTTAAGTCGGTTATAACGACTTAGCACCAAATGGCTCTAAGTGAAACAGCTTCCACTTACGCAATCTTTTTATTCCTTGCACCATAAACCAATGCATCCGCTTTTCCTTCCACACAATCAGCAGTTACAACAACTTTCTTTGCATTACTCATATCAGGAACATCAAACATGACTTTCTGCATAGCAGATTCAATGATACTTCTAAGACCTCTTGCACCTGTTTTCTTTTTAATAGCCAACTCCGCAATCTTTCTCAATGCTTCGTCCTCAAATTCTAACTTCACACCATCCATAGATAGCAATTCCTGATACTGCTTTGTTATGGCATTCTTTGGCTCTGTGAGAATATGCACCAAATCTTCCTCTGATAGCGGATTGAGTGCAGTTATAATAGGAAGTCTGCCTATTAACTCTGGCATAAGTCCATATTTCACAAGATCGTGCTGCTCAACCTTTGACAAATCGGTAACTGATTCCTTTTTATCGGCAACATTAGCACCAAATCCAATGCTGTTATGTGTCTCTTCCTTGCCGATGATTTTATCAATGCCATCAAATGCTCCACCACAAATAAAAAGTATATTGGATGTATCAATCTTCACTGTTTCGCCCTGTGGATGTTTTCTACTGCCCGTAACTGGCACTTCTGAAATAGTACCTTCAATGATTTTAAGTAATGCTTGCTGTACTCCCTCACCAGAAACATCCCTTGTAATTGACATATTTTCGCCTTTACGAGAAATCTTATCTATCTCATCAATATAGATAATTCCTCTCTGTGCTGATTCAATGTCATAGTTCGCATTCTGTAAAAGTGTACGCAACATGGTTTCGCAATCATCACCAACATATCCTGCCTCAGTTAAACAGGTAGCGTCAGCAATAGCAAATGGCACACCTAAGAATTTAGCAAGTGACTGTGCAAGATATGTCTTACCACTGCCGGTTGAACCAATCATTAAAATATTGGATTTCTGTATCTCAACATCAGATTTTTTATTCTGTTTCAATCTCTTATAGTGATTGTAGACTGCAACCGCAAGTGTTTTCTTTACTTCATCCTGTCCAATCACATACTGATCCAAATGTGCTTTTATCTGTGAAGGTGTAGCCAACTGCATATTATTTGTGATAGATTTCTCTTCTTCATCATTGAGTAGGTCACTTGCAATAGATATACAGCTATCACAAATGCAACCATACTCACCTTTAATTAACTTATTTACTTCATTTACGGATTTACCGCACATATAACAAAACTGATTATTTTTCGCCATTTATAAAATCTCCTTTACACTTTTCCTTCTGTTTCTTTTTCTGTTCCTTTTTACGTTTACGCTTATCATGTTCCCAAGTTCTACCAGCAAATTTTGCCATTTCTGGATTATCAAAAATATAATTCATATGACGCACAAATGGATTACTCCCTTTCTTCTTTGAATTAATTTTTACTAATACAGAATTTGTATCTTTAAATATTTTCAAAATAATCACACTAATAGTTCCAGAATAACTACATGTATAATATTTTTTCCCGATAACAATTTTATTTATTTCTACAGGAATTGGTTTTTTATATCCCATTATTAAATTCTCCTTTACCTATTAATACTCGTACATATCTGCATACGCTTGTTGCCTTTTCTATTCAATTTCAGATTCCATGTCCTGATATAGTTCATACTGTTCACTCGGAGGAATATCTGAATTGTCAATCTGTTCCAATAATTTATAAAATTTTTCATATGCTTTTTCTATTGTTATCATAATATCTGTTTTCCTTTTACTCATACACAATTACTTCTACAGGTGTACACTCCTTCATAAGTTCATCCCATGTAACTTCAACAAATTTACCACCATTATAGTCATAATTAGCTTCATCCAAATAGACAAAAATGCAGCAGTTTTTTACACTTTCATCAATAATTTTCCCATCAATCGGAGTACATAGCTTATATGCTTTTTCCCATTTCATAGAACTTATTACTTCAAAGCTATGTGTTGTAACCCATATACCAAAAGGAACATCCAATAATCCGTTGTAATCTTTATCTGTATTGGAAAACGTTTTACCTACTCTGTAATATTTTTTCTCTTTAATTGTCTTACTCATATATATAATTCTCCTTCCATCAAGTGAAAAATTGTAAACTTATTATTCCGGTAAATAGTGAGTTCTTATTTCGGATGCCGCTAGGCAGCCGACATACTCTCTCTTTATCGAAAAGAATAATCAGTTTAACTCATATTTTGAACCATCTAAGGTACGCTCAAATTAAGTTTCTATTAGATATATTCTCTCGTTGAAAGATTTGTGTAGCCATAGCGGAACAAATCTTTTTGTTTCTGGAACAGAAACCCATTATTCAAGAAAATAACATCCATTAGTAATAATTCCTCTTATCTGGTCACACACAGCATTAGTAGGAATATTTTTATCCTTCACACTCTGCAATGCAGTTTTAATATCATCCAATGACATTCTGTATTCTTTCATAAGAACATCAACAAAAGGTTGTCTGTACTCTATCAGCTTATCCAGTTCCAACTTATGATTGTTATAATTGGATGCTCTGTACTGCTTTTCCTTATAAGCAAGTTCATTGATTTTCTTCTCATGTTTTGCTATGCAATTTAATATGTACTCTTTTGTAAGAGTATTTGTATTCAATTTATCTTCCATTTTTAATCTATAACTTCTATCCATGTTTTATCTCCTTAATGGGTGTCTGCGTGGCATCCACAAATGATATTTGTTCCGTTCCTTGCGTCACTACACAAAATCATTGATTCTCGTATGATTTTTATGTATTTTCAAAAATTGGCACTTTATATTCGTAATATAGGGTTATGTTTATTGTTACGATTTTAAAGTGCCAACTTTTTTCACTTTACAAAATCGAATATACTATCTAACTCATTATTGCTTTCCAAAAAATCTTCTGTTGAGAATACCATATCCTTATGACCTATCTGTATAAGTTCATTTTTTAATATGCTTTGTGCTCCTAAATAAGTTTCTTCATCTATATGCTCTGGCATAAATGGCTTTCTTGGTCTTGGAATTATTTTTCCATTCTCAACCCATGTTCTTGATGCTATTTCATCTTTCCACTGTTGATAATCTGTCTGCCATTTCTGAAATGTGTTTTTAGCATTTTCATCTACTACTTCACATATTTTTTCATTCAGCAATTCTTTTTGTAATTTTGCTTCAAGTTCTGGGTATGCTTCACGAACTCCTTCAGGAGTATAGATAATTTTGATTTGCTTGTAACAGTGATCCCAACCATAATATTCATACAGTAAATCGTTTACTTTTTGATAATATTCTTGCTGTTGGAATTTCAAAAAGACCTGTACCATCTTTTCATATTTCATAATATTATGAAGTACATAATGCTCAACTTCCAATATTTGTTTTTTCTGATTGTCCGTAGCTTCAAAATATTCATCACAACGCTTTTGTGGATTCCACTTTACAATCATTGTCTGAATCTCATATGTAATGAGTTTTCTGCTCCTTAAACTGTTCAATGCAGAAAATAAAATTTCTTCCAATTTCTTATTACATCTTTGATAAAAATGTTTTACTTCCCACGGAGTAACCTTGTAATCCAAATTGGTTAATTCCTTCTCAGACTTCTTTCCATATTGCTCATTTACAATCCCTAACATTTCCCACCAATTACGTTTAGTAAATGTCTTTGTAAATCCTTGCTGTTTTGATAGATATTGCAGTAGAATCACTTCTATATATTTAACGTAAATCGAATTATTTCCTAATTTTCTCTTATCTTCTTTGGTCAAAGGTGTATCATAAACATCCGTTATAATAAATTTCTGCCCCGACTTTTCCCAGTCAAAATATCTTTTCCAATCTTCCAACTGCAATTTTTTGGACTTACCATTTTTTACTTCTTGCTCTAATAATTCACATAGCATTTTGTAATTTTTAACAGTCATTCCAATTACAAGTTTTGATGTATCAATTCCATCAATAATAAGTTGTGGTGCAGATGGTGTATCTTCTAATCCTTTTTTGAAGTCTGTTTTTAATTCTTCTATTGAAGTAATCCAAACATTTTTTAATTGCTCATTATCTTTATATTGGCTCTGTTTATTCAAAATATCTGCAATATTGATTGCAAGTATCTTATCAAGCAATGGATCTAAATCACAAGTATATTTTTTCAATATATCCTCGTCTAAATCCTTATCTTTATATTTTCCAACATTTAAGATAATATCTCTTGCATATGATATTGCTCTATCTGAATCTAATTTTACTTCTTCCTGCGTTGGTAATTTTGTTATTCTTTCTGCTTCATCTGGTATAACAGATATGTACTCTCTTCCATTTGAGACATAAAAGAATCTCTCTAATACTTTTGCTGTCTGATTTTTATTGCATGGATTTAGATAATCCATATAGTCTATTCTTTCTTCTGTAATAATAGTGCATTCCCCCAATCTTACTGTATAATTTTTTCACCTTTAACTAAATTTTCCCATACCTCATCTACAACTGGCGGTACTTTATCAAAATATAAAGCAATCTCAAAATCTGTTGAGTGTGCATAACAACCTAACAACTCAATATATTTATCATTTTCATAACCAGCAATCATATAAAACCCTGGCTCCCATTGTTCCGTTTTTCCTATACCATATAAGCATTCTCTTACTGTATGCTTATTAAAATCATCGTTGCTTGTATAAACTTTTACCATTTCTTCGTTATCAAAATTATCAAAATCTGGTTTTAATAGATGAAACTTCATACCGTTAATCCTCCATATTCAAAATAAATTTTTTCAGACCATCAATACCAATGTCATTAAAAGCAATCTCCAATAGATCATTCTCTGTCAGTTCGCCATCGCCTACCAAATCCTGTAAAATATACTCTCCATCGTCCACTTCTTTTTCAAGTATATCTGCATTCAGTTCTTCATATTTTTTGTAGTATATCTCCGAAAAAGCAATTCTGATTTCCTCTAGGATTGGCATATTGTAAAATTTATGAATATGTAACTCGTCCAGAATATTTGATACATTATATTCTGTAAAAGCATACAGTTCACTCTTTGGATTAAATACCTCTGATTCAATAAAGGTTTTATCCTCGTTAATAAGCCATTTACTGCCTTTGGTTCTGAATCTATTTAGGGTATCAAATACAACATCCTTGCACCACTCGGCATACTGTGGATATTTCAGAATGCTCTTATATTTATTGAGCTTGTCTTTCCATAGCTGTTCCTTCTGCTTTTCTTCATTGATTCTGTCGTTCAGCCATTTTTCTACTTCATCCAATGTCATATAAATTGGCTGTTTCTTATCATCTAATTGTGATGCTACCTTGTCTGTATATGTGCCTTTGACAAAGAATCTTTCATTTGCACCTTTTAATTTATAGCCATGCTTACCTAACTTTTGTCTTAATATGATTTCTCTCTGTTCCATATAAATGTACCTCTCTTTCAATTTAATGTAGGCACACCACCATAAAGGTAATGTGCCTGTTATTCCGTGTTATATGTAATCAGCATCTTCACTGATAATTGTTTTAATAAAAGGGGAATTATGTGCATCTACATTAGATGACATTGTAACCAATCTCATTCATTGGTAGACTTGCTACTCTCACCGCAAATATATCTCTGTTGCTTATATATTCTCCATTTGGAGATTGATTTTTACTGATTTGATTATTGAGTCATACCTTTACAATATTCTTTAAAATTTGGCATTCTCTTTAAATTACGCACAATGCTAATTGCATCATCAATTTTAATAATATCTTTCTCTAACTCGAAGATTCGATTAAATTGTATCAGTTCATAATTAGAATCTAATAAACATATTCCATTCTCATAATTCTGCTTTATAATATTGACAAATTCTTCTGTTAATTCAGCTTGTGTCATGTCATTGAATTTCTTATTATTAGAAATTCTCTTGACATTTACAGCCTGTGTCCTGCCGGTTGTACCTTCTCTAATTTCAAATTCCACAATGTCATTCTGATTTAAAGATTTCCGACCTTCCATCTGAATACTTGAATAATACACAAATACATCATTTCCATTTTCATCTGTGATAAATCCATAGCCTTTCACATCGTTAAACCATTTTACTGTACCTCTGTTCATTTCTTAATTCCTCCATTGTTTTGTAATTATTTCTTCTGTATATTCATTCTCTCTTTTGTTACTGATTTCTTGTAAATTTCACATACCCTTTTTCTACACCATGACCACAACAAGCAGCGATAGCACCGTCTATATATCCCAAACATGCATCATATCCTTCTTTTGTTGGATATTTACCACACTTTTTACATGGTCTTGAATCATCAAAGATTTTATCATTATCAGTATATCTCCAATTTATTCCATCAAAATATACTTGCCACCCTCTCTGATATGCTATAATCAACTACTAATGCCCCCTTTTCTGATTAGTAATGCTCCTATTATTGTTATTCGCCTTTTATACCTATACTAACTGTAAAATGTATTCTTTGAATCCATTTACTCCAATTTCTTCAAATGCGTTATAGAGTAAATCCACATTACTGTTTTCTGCACGACCTAAGAGCTCTACAAGAATATCTAATCCTGTATATTTGCCAAAACTCATGTCTGCCAATTCTTTATTGGCGACTTCATATCTTTCGTTATATGCATCTAAAAATCTGTCAAAGATCGTATCGTATAAACTTTCCTTGTATTGTGGTTTATAGTTGATAAAACCTAAAACACATTCTGGATCGTTACCATCAAAAATTTCATATAACTCACTATTAGGATTGAATACCTCTGTTGTCAGATATTCTTTTTTGTCGCTCACACCATATTCCTTAATGATGTTAAAAATAACCTCTTTACACCATTCGCCATATTCAGGATATTTTACTGACTGTGTATATTCATCACAGAGTTGCTTAAAATTATCATCCATTTTTTAGACCTCCAATCTTTCGTTATATTCTTATCTTTTCAAATAACTGATCTATGATTTTATCCATTGTCACACCATCATTAAGTTGCAATGTCACATCTACATCATCATAGCAGTATGAACTCATCTTACCGATTGCTACACGAATCTGATCCTCGCTGATTTTCTTAAATGTGAAATCAGTATCTGCAAAGATTTCTGAATTAGCATAGAACTCAAAATCTTCCTTAAATTTTTCAACTGATATTGGTTCTTTTCCAGTTTCGTCATGGTTCACTACTGCACTTGTAACTGATACAAGATTATCTGTGATTATTTTCTGTAATCTGCTTCCTATTGTTCTTCTCATAATGAATATTCTCCTAACTTTTATATTTTTGTGTTATGTAAATGTTATCTATCTATTACCTATATATACATTCTCTGTTAGCTGTCAGAATTTTTTATTACTGAAGCATTTTCAGCTTTTCTCGCCTTGATAACTTCTTAGGCTTCTGTTTTTCTTCTTTTTCAACTACAACATCGTCTGTAAAGTCCAAATCTTCCAACTCATTCGACTTGATTGCTTTTGCAGCATTGATTCTTTCATCATGTTTCTGCTTTGCAATATCCTTGATGCTGTTTAAGTGATCGAATGGGAATGATAAACCAGATATTGCACAAATCGTCTTGTCACTTCCATAACCTTCAAAAGTGCGTCTTGGAATACCAACGATTTTAATAATATCTTCCTTGTTAATCTTCTTATTAGAATTGATGATACCGATATACTCACACTTACCATCGTTCTGAATAGGTGCAAAAATATTATTAGTAGTCAGCATTTCAATAACCTTTTCTGCACTTGCTTTTTCACTACCCAAAACAGATAACATCATACTTCCATGTGTGCTTAAAATAGTACGCTTTTCCTGTTCGTCCACATTTCCTAACTCTGATACAGAATTATTTGCAAGAAATGTATTTAACATCGTGGTACAGATACTATTGATTGTCTGCTTATTTCCACTATTGTTATCAAGGAACATGACCGAACCCATATTTTCAATTTCAAGTAATTCCTGGCAACACTTATAGCTGTTCACATGAAAATCAAAGTCCTCATTCTTATCTGGAAGTACAACGATTGCACAGATGGTCTTATCAGTTTCTTCAACCAACATATCAATCAAAGCTGTAGATACACCACTACCAGTACCGCCAGCACTTGAAAAAATCACATATACAATAGATTCATCAAGACTTGAAATTTCATCTACAATATCCATATTTTCTGCAAGTGCTTTTTCTGCTAATGCTCTATTCCCAGCACAACCATTGAACCCTTTTAAGTGTCTGATATTTTTTGCACCTTTAATAGCCGATTCATCCTGTGTGCTGGAATTGATATGGATTGTTGTATATCCTAACTTTTCAAGGCAAAATGCAATATTAGTTCCTGCACCGCCTACACCAACTACTGCTACATCATTTACTAAACTTCTGTTATTCATTGTCATTTCCTCCGTTCCATTTGATTGTCGCAAGTCCTTTTTCTGTGATGAAATATGTAAACTCTAAATGGTCTTTAATACCTTTCTCCATATATCCATCTTTTACCAATGTTTTTACACGCATTACAAGATTATGTCTTGTGGTAAGTAAATCATCCTCTCCATAGAAAGTGTTAATCTCGTTGATTGTCATACCGCACAATTCGTCAAAACATTTTTCCTGTGCAAGAATCTTCATTATATTTACATCAAGTCTGTTAATAGATAAACTCACTACTTCACACCTCCCTTCTTTTTGTTATTCATAAGCTGATTACAAACCTTTTTCAGTTCTTGATACTGAATATCTGTTGCAATATCCCTGTTATCGTTCTTATCAATTACTGAAAATCTCCATTTATTTAATGGACTCTTTTTGATTTTGTAACCAATCTTACCCATTTCACATTTCAGCCTCTTAACATAATTCTCCTTGGCTTTCTGTATCTTAGGTTTCTTTATCAACTTGTAATAATAGTTATGATACATATTACTCAATATCCTGTCTGGTCTAATTGGATGAGGTACAGGATGTCCTTTTTTATTCTTCTTAAATGCGTGTACCTTAAATTCCCATTCATAGACCAGCAAATCATAATCTTTAGGATATTTTTCTTTGAAAGATCTGATAAACTCTTTCTCATTTAACTTATTGGCATCTATCAGCTCATTAAATAAAGCTGTTACTTTTTTGCTCAAATTATTTATATAAATCTTTCCATATGCCATGATGACTGTTTCTCCTCCTCAAATTATTTGATTTTAATTTCTCCACTTTGCAGCTTACTAATAAAGTCCATTACATCAGATTCATACAATTCAAATTTTTTTCCAGCTATAACAGTTCTACAATTCAATTTCATAAGCTGATAACCAGATAATCTTCCTTTATCATAACTTTTCTTTCTTCTACACTTTATAACTTGATGGCTTGTACCTCTTCCATCTGCTCTAACAACTCTAAGCCTATATGTTTTTAACACTTCGAGCACTTCTTTTGGTAATTCGGAATGTATCCTATCCATTCTTTCTTTTCTAATTTTTTGAATAGTATCCACATCGTTATATTTTTCAAAAAGTTCATGCATTTTTTCATCTGTAAGAAGACTTGCTTCATATGGATAATGCATTGTAAAATTCTTTTCAAACAGGTCATAATTTCCCCATTTTGATTGTCTTATGTAATTATAGATAATAGCCACCTTTTCAGCTTCACAGCAAAATCCAAATTCACCAACTGTCGGATTATAATATTTGCTTTTATTCTTTGCATATTTTTTCTGTAACTCTTTTTCATTCTTCTTTTCTTCCATAATAAAATAATCTCCTTAACTCTATGCTTTACAATACGCTCTACCAAATTCGCTAATAAAATATGTGCTTGCTAATCCATCTACAAGACCACATTGGACATATCCTTGTTTGGTCATTTCCTGCAAATGCCTATAAGCTGTGCTATACGATTTTCTTTTTGCTACTGAAATATCTTCTAATATCTGTGAGATATTGATTGCTTTTAGCGGATTATCCACATTTTTCTCATTCAGCAACATCAAGATTTCATAATCAAACTTTGTCATTACTTTCCACACCTCCTTGCCTCTCGTCATTAAATGGTAAAAAATATATTGGCATTTCTGCCATCTATATACTTATTCGCCTTTTGAAAACTATTTTTTTGCAAAATTTCCACATCACATAATTTTTCAACAATTCATTTTCTCAACAGATTTCCATAGAATGAAAATTTTTTATGAAGTGTTTTACAATCAACCCTTTCATATATAATATTCTCCACTTGATTTTGGATTCTTTCGTAAATAAAAAGCACTATACAAAGACTTATATTTCAAAATCTTTATATAGTGCCTATATGTAATACCTATATATATTATTTTTGTTTCAGGGATTCTATCAATTCAGCTCTTAATATATGATATTTTTCAATTCCATCCATATCATTAAACTCGCCTTGATCTGCTCTTTTTACAACTTCTTCTATCCATATTAGCATCTTTGTCTCATATTCTTCTCTTTTAGCTATAACAGCATCTTCAAAAATTCTTTCATATCTGCTTAACAACACTTGTGTTTGCAATTTTCCTAAACGATCTATCAGAGGCTGTATATCATCCCATGTTATATTTTTGTAATTATCATATGTTCTTGTATCATGTAATTTATTTTCAAGTGGTCTTTCGTATATAGTGCCTTTCCCTGATGCAAAATAAGATTTAATCAATCCTTTTATAAACCCATTCATGCTCTGATTAGTCTTTCCCAAATATTCTTTTAACTGTATATAATCTTCCATTTCAGAAAGAGTGTACTTTACTGATACCATCTTTGTTTTTTGATCGTATCTTTTTTGTGCGGCTTTCTGTGAATCTGATATTTTCTTCTCACTCATATATATACCATTTATATGTAATACATATAGATGTAATTTCCACAATTTCAACAGCAGCTATAGGTATTACATATACTCCTTTCAAAAATCTTGTATTTCATAATTCTATGTAATACCTATTATAACAGATTGCAGAATTTCCACAAATACAATTCTTTCCATGTAAACAGAAAAGCCATAACCATTACAGCCATGACTTTTCAACAACAAAACAATTTCAATCTATAGGTAATCCTATGATCAAAAAATGTATATCAAGGGTTCATCACACCCTTAATACCTAATGAGTATAACATAAAATTTTAACTATTTCTATTATAATTATTCTCTTTCTTCCTTATTATATAACATACAATCCATTCACATTTGCAGCCTTTTGTAATTGCCCGATTTTCGTAAACACGATACAACCAAACTCATTAAAGAAGTATTTCTTCATTCTGCCATAATCGTGTAATGTGTCTATATCAATCTCTGTATGTAAGTTTAAATCATCAGTATTGACAATATATGTACTAATAATCACTTTGTTTGTTCGTGTGTCCATTTCCATGCTGATTGATGCTTCAAAATCAGAAGGATATAATACCTGCTGTGTTTCCGCAAAAATGTTCACCCAACATATTGTTGATTATATCCTCTAATTTTCTCTGAATATCAAAAGGTACAATAATATCTCTGTCAAATAAAAATCCCACTATCGTATCATTTATATCTATGTAGTTTTTATCACTCTGTAAATGTAAATCTTCAAATCTGTATTTTGGCTGTTCCATAATCTTAATACCTTCCTCTCTTAATCTTATCCTCAATGATTCCCTTACCTATTGTGAAAAACTGATATATTGCTAGTGGTATGAATATTAAAAGAATTTTCATTATGTCATTATCCACAATCATAGATGCGACCAAACCGCACATCCATAGGATCATTCCTATATAGAATCCAACTGTAAATATTTTTAACTTGCGTTCCATAATCTAATACCTCTCATTCTTTCTAATTTTTTCCAACTTTTCCTTTTTCTGATTCTTATATCGCACCTTTGCTCTTGGTCTGTATTTGTTGCAATGCTGGCAATAATGAGCGTGATCCGCTTTTCTACCTTTAGTACATAATCCTGCACATACATAGTATAAGCATGGTGTCTGTCTATCTGTTGCCATATTATTTAACACCTCTTTCTGATTTTAATTTATCAAGTAATGACTGATTTTCTTCTTCCGCTATTTCCTTGTCAAATATAAAGACTTCTCCCAGTTTTTCTGTATAGGGAATTTCCATAGCATCAAAGATTTTTTCTACTGTTGCTATCTCTGTTCTGTCTATATTAAGTGTTCTATTTCCATTTTTAAGAAATATTTGATTGATTTCTTTGTCATATTCAATGTTAATCTGCATTTGTTATTACCTCTCTTTCTATTTGCATACCTTATCAACCATATTTTGCAATCTTTCCTTTGCACTTTGGATATAATATAATTCTCCATCAATCCTAATAGCTTCATTATTTTTCTGTGCTGTGATAACCTTTTGCTGATATAGATTGATTCCTACAATCATACCAGTACAAAAAGCATTGACTTCATATTGTTTGTTCATCATTTCCACCTCCGATTGATATTTCTTTGTATATATCAATTCTCCCTATTTTTATGGATTTTTGTTTCATAAACCTTAACTAGCTTGTAAAATGTTGATCTCTTCAAATTAAGAATTTCCATACACTTAATAGCTGTCATTTCTCCTAATCTCCATTTATCATAATATTCTTTCCAACCTTCGGGAAATTCTGCGTTTGGTCTTCCTGTTGGTCTACCAGTCTTTAATGAAGTTTTCTTTCCATTTATAACCGGCATAACGTCCATTCCCTGTTTTTGTCTCCGTCTTGTATTTTCAAGTTCTTTCTGTGCTACATAAGAAAGAATCTGCAATACCAGGTCTGCTATAAATTTCTTATCCAAATTATCATCAGATTGTCTTGTATCAAGTAGTGGCATATCCAATACAACAATATCTGCTCCAATATCATTGATTATATAATTCCATTGTTCCTTGATTTCCGCATAGTTTCTACCTAACCTGTCAAGACTGACAATAACAAGCAAGTCTCCATTCCTTAATAATGGTGCTGTTTCTTCTGTTCCAACTAAAGCATTGTACTCTCTTCTATTAAATGACTTTCCACTAACCTTATCACATTTAATATTTCTGTCTAGAATACCAAACTCTTTTAATTGCTCTAACTGTCTTGCAAGATTTTGTTCCTTTGTGGAAACTCTCGCATAACCATATATTTCATGTTCACCATTTCCCATTGTTTTCCGTCCTTTCTATCTATAAAATACCTGTCAATTTACGAACATATCTGTAAATCATATTGATACCTTTACAAATACATTTTCCTACATAATATACATTCTCCGTAAAATGACACCTTTATAGACAGTTTCCATTTTCACTTGTAGCATTACATTTTTATCGCTATACTATATATGGAAGGAGTTGATTCACATAAATATTAAGATTCAGAAGCCGAACCACTTTAAAGACTTGTTACATAAGATTTTTAATAAATCAGAAGATATGTTATTTTCCATCATTCAGAAGATACCTGAGAAATTCATTCCAGCTTGCCTTATGACTTGGATAGAACACTACACCAATAAACGAATATCAGAATTAAAGCAACAGATCATCCGCAAACGCTGGCAGACAATAGAATTAGAAAAGGCTGTTGATAAAATTCATAGCAAGCAGCAGGATTAAAATAAGCACCTTCAGAAAGATATGCTTCTTTCCGTTGGTGCTTTGTTTATTATTGTAAATCCTCCATTGTCATACAAGGGATTTCTTTTTCCTGTCTTAACTGCTTATCATTAGTGAAAAACATATCACATCTGGATGCAATCGCTGATGATATTTGCAATGCGTCCATTGCTTTAAATCCCTTATACTGTCCTCTAAGTTTAGATGCTTGCTCTGCAATATCTGAATTTATATCTATAATTTCAACATTCATATAATCTAAGAATCGTTTGAAATTATCAACAAAATCCATTTTACCACTTGAATACGGATATACCAGATACTCTTCTATTGTTATTGAAGAAGTAACAACCTGTATATTCTTTTCTATACACGTTGTAAAGAATCTCTTTATAACCTCTGAATATAAAGGACTGTTTTCAAGATAGTATATAATAGGTGCTGTATCAACAAACACTCTTTGAAATTCTGTCATTATCTCTCATCTCCCTTATATATTCATCTGCATTTCTGCCACGCTCTGTTGTAGGCATAACAAACTGGTCTAAATCAATTTTCTTTGTTCGTCTGTCTGATATACTTATCAAACCATCAATACCACTTAAAATCTGAACAACATAAGTCAGCTTATCTTCTGGTACTCTTTCCAATAATTCAATAGCTTCTCTTCTAGTTGCTGTCATAGGTCATACCTCCTTTAAATTTTCGGATGAAATCGTCGTTTCTTTATATGCTATTGTTCATCCTCATTTTCCTTATTTTGCTTGTTTTGTTCCCTTACTGTAACAATATCTATCCCCATATCTTTTTCAAGCAATGAGATTACTAATTGATTCACGCTCATTCCTTTTGATTTTGCATGAGCCTTGATTGGTTGTAGATATTCCTCTGGAACTCTTAATTTTATATCTTTAATTTTCTTCATATATTCTTTTAAACTATCTTTTTGTTTATCAGTCGCAGAAGCCATAATGTAACCCTCCGTTTCTATATACTTCTTCATAATAAGTATACAACACCTCCTACGTTTTTTCAATAAAAATCTATGGGTACATAAAGAGCGTCAAAAATCAGCACTCTTTTCGCTTATATCATCTTATTTAATATTTTATGCACAATCTTCCATAATAACCGCTTGCCTGCTTTCTGATCCATCTGATATAAGAAGATTTCCGTTATCCGCTCCATAAAATCATCTGGCAGAATTGAACCTTTAAAACGATTACAAGCCTCACAAGTACATTGAAGGTTGCTTACATCATCTGCTCCATTCATAGCAAGTGGTACAATGTGATCCAGCGTCATATTTTCATAGGTTATTTTTCTGCCACATAAAGCACATCTGCCTTTTGCTGTATCATATATCAATTTCCTTATTTCCGCTGGAAAATTGATTCTTCCATTTTTTCTACTAAATCTATACCTTGTATTTGTTTCTATGTCTACTATGTAATATCCGCTTGTTTTGCTAGGTGCTTTTATCATTCTTTCTTTTGCTTTTTCAGTAGTCAGATATACCTTAGCTTCGTTTATATCTTTGGTCTTTGCTACTCCACCAGTTTCCGTCATTCTTACATAATAGCTTCCATTTGTCAGTACATAAGCCATAATATCAACCTCTTTTCCATTGAGGACAGCCATTTTTCAGACTGTTCCTTTTATTTCTGCATTGTTTCCGTTTATCGTTCATCGGGAAAACATACTGTCGTGGCGTTATCTCCTGCCTTTTCGGAGATTCTATTGGTGATGATCCAGATTTTCCCCTTTGATGTCTCATAAGCACCCATCACATATAAATCATCGGGATAATTCAAGGCATCTTCATTGTCCAGATTTCCCCAGTCCTTAACCGCAAATCTTTGTAGTGCAATATTAACCTCAACTGCAAATTTCTGTTCCGCAGCCATTAAGTTATTGATTGATCTTGTGACTACTATCTGTCCCATATTGAAAAATTTTGATGTTATCATAATATTTTACCTGCCTTCCCTTTTATCCTGCATACCTACTATAAAGATTATTTCTATTTCTGCTATAATCTCCCTTGATACGCTTAAAATATTCTTCCAAACTGAATGAATATGATTTGCTTAGTAAACAAGTACATTTTCCTCTTTTTAATACTGTCGTTTCTGCAATGACAATATTATTAGTCAATGTTAAATTGCCTCTGATAATGCTTTCTAATGATTTCCGTAAATCTCTGTATAAGCTGTCAATATAAAACTTCTTTCCGTTGTTTCCCTCATTGACAAAATATACAATTCTGTATGTAAATCTATCCTCAATCATATTGTTAGCAAGACAACCTCTGTCTATATCCATTAAAATATCTGATATTGTGTACATTTCGCTTTACCTCTCTTATAGTCGGGGAAGGTTGCCCCTCCCCTTTGCCTTTATGCTACATTCTTAACTTCTGTAAAATACTGCTTAACAAGTGCTGTAAGATAGTCAAGTTTTCCGTGTACTGTTCCGCTGTCCCTTGTTGAACGGTCAATATCTAATTCAGTCCATGTCTTTCCGTTGATTTCTGTATCTTTTCCCTCTGTGATTAACCAGTGAAGGAACTTGCCAAACTCTTTATCTTCCCTTCCCAACTCTGTAAATGCCTTGAATGTTGCTACAAAGATATAACCATTCTTTCTGTTGAACAGTTCCCTTATTTCGCTTGTAATCTCCGTTGATTCTGTCAATCTTGTAAGTAAATCATTGAGATTTTCAAAATCAAGAATGGTTGCATTTTCGTTTAACCACTTAAAACCTACCTTTGTATCTTTTCTGTACTGATTAGGGTATTCAGATAAGATAACCATATCTCCGATGGCTCTTTCAAAAGTTCCGTTTATTCTGTCTTTGTTGTTGCAAGAGTACATATCCTTGAAAAATCTGTTTTCCGTAATTTCTCTTATCTCCCTTGCAAACGCATCTATATATGTAAAAGCTCTCTGTGCCTGGTTCATAGGCTTGCAATTATTCAGTTTGCGTACCAGTTTTGAAATTTGCGTTGTGTCGCAATTCTGATGAATTACAACCTCCATCTGATAACCGTTGAAAATCTCTTTTAATTCTTCTGGTAACTGCTCATATGTCTTGTTACGAATGTCAAAATCTACATTCTCCCATACAATTTCGCCCTGCTCGTCTCGCTTTATATTTCCATTTTCGTCTGTTGCCTTCCTCTGATAAGTAACCATATATTCATCAAGATTCTTTGTAATTCTTGTATTTCCGTATCTGAATAATGATAATGTGCTACTTCTCTGCAATCCGTCAATTATCCACTGTCTTGTAATTCCGTTTGATGTTGTTTCCTCGCCTAAAATAATAGGTGGGATATAATCATCTGTCAGAACCGATGCAATCAGTTCATTTACCATGTTTGGATTCCATTGTCCTGATAATCTCTGACATTCCTGGTCTGTTCTGATTTTTTCTGCCTTCATGTCCTTTAAATACTGCTCTAATGTGTATGTCTGCTTTCTGATATTCTTCATAGTGATTACCTCCTAAAATAAAATCTTTACATTTTCAAAACTTCTCATAATCTTCATATTTTCAGCATATTCAGTTGATGAAATTTCTAAAATCTGCCGTATGTCTTTAGGCTCGTACCCATCTATCAGAAGATTTAATATATTAACCTGCTGATTAGAAAGTTTTGAAATGTACTGTTGTACCTTGTCTTGAAATTGTTCGTTGTTGTTTTTGGCTACTTCCTCGAATGTATCAAAATCGGATGGTATAAAATCCAGTATGCTACATTCTTCCTCGCTGTCATTAGTTGCATCTAATGAGGTTGTAAACTGATTGATAGCTCTTTTTGCTCTGTGTCTGTCTCGTATCTCTGTCTTAAATTTTTTCTTTAAGCAATTACAAAGATGTGTATTGAAACTTGCACCCTTGCTAATATCATAAGAGTTATAAGCCTGCCATAATGTCATATTTGCGATACTGTAAAAATCGTCATAGTCTGCTTCTGTCAATGGCTCTCCTAACCTCAAGAAGATTGATTTTGATATTCTTTTGAGTAGTCGCATATCATTTTCACAATATGGCTGCAATACTGTTAAATCTGTACTTGTCATTGTCTCACCTTCTTTCTATGTGTATTTATAGCATTACTGCCGATAGGCAAGCGGAGGACTGAACCTCCCACGGTTTAACCGTCACCGCCTTATATATTACTTATCCGCTTTCTTCTTATCCTCATACCACTTGATAGATCCACCTTTAAAATTGGTTTTGGGCTGTACTATGGTACTTCTGCCGACTTTCTGGACTACTCCGTTTTTGGTAACTGTTGCAAATTGAATTGTCTGTGTGTGCATATCTCAAAACCTCCTACTATTTTGTAGGGTATTGGGTGGGTATTCCCACCCTTTGCCCTGCTGATTGCTAACCGCTTGTTACTTGATTCTTAAAACTTTGTAGCTTGTAACCTTTTCATATTCTGATAAGTCGCCCAAATCTTCCTCAAGTCTTTTCTTGTCAAGCGTTGCTCTTGTCTGCTCTTTATAAGTGATTTTTGCTGAATCTGTAAATTCTTCTGTTAAGTTGTTCTCATTCATATATGAGATTATTTCCTGCTCCAAGGCTTTCTGAATACTGCTTGCTTCTTCTGCCATAGCCTTATACTTTCTTACTTCCTCAATCTTTTCTTCAAGTTCTTTCTTTGTCATACACATAATGACTACCTCCTTAATGATGAAATTATTTTGTTGTTGCACCTCTTCGGTATGGGTACATATTATCACAGATATGGGTACATATCAATATACAAAATATACAAATATGGGTACATAATTTTGTGCAGTTTTATGGGTACATATTTCTTGACTTTTAATATGTGCCCATATTATAATTATATCAACAACAAAACATTATCAATTTTTTAAAGGAGGTTTTCATATGAGTAAAAATGTATATGAAATGGTAACAGATAGGATAATAGAACAGTTAGAGAATGGTATTATTCCATGGGAAAAGCCTTGGACTGGTGTAAGAGATGGAGCATATAACAGAGTAAGTAAAAAGAGTTATTCAATACTTAATCAGATGTTATTAAAACATAAGGGTGAGTATGCAACATTTAAGCAGTGGCAAGAGTTAGGCGGTCACATCCGCAAGGGTGAAAAGTCTGAAATAATTGTATTTTGGAAGATATACCCTATTGAAGAAGTACAAGAGGATGGAACAAAGACAATTAAAAATATACCACTATTAAAATATATAAATGTGTTTCATATCTCACAAGTTGACGGAGTAGAACCACTGAAAAAAGAAGAACTTCACGACATAGAGCCAATAGAAAAGGCTGAAAAGATTTTAACAGACTATTGGAACAGAGAACATATAACAGTTGAACATATCAAAGGGAATAAGGCTTTTTATAGTCCTATGCGTGACATGATACAGTTACCATTGTTTGAACAATTCAAACAGTCAGAAGAATATTATAGTACAGCTTTTCACGAATCAGTACATAGCACAATGAAGGAAAGCCGATGCAATAGAGCAGAAGAACGAAAAAATAAACTTGTGGCTTTTGGCTCTGAAGAATATAGCAAAGAAGAACTTGTTGCAGAAATTGGAAGTGCTAACCTTATGAACATAATAGGAATTGAAACAAAGAAAAGCTTCAGAAATTCAACCGCATATATACAAAGTTGGTTAAGAGTTTTAAGAAATGATAACAAGTTTATTGTATCGGCAAGCAGTAAAGCAGAAAAAGCAGTTGAATATATTTTGAATGAAGCATAACAAGCAGAATACAGAAAGACATAATTAAAGGGTGTAACCGATAAAGTTACACCCTATTTTTTATATGCTCTATTGATATTTTTTTATTGTTGTTATATCCTACTGGTTTAGTATGGTATATGGTATGGGGGTACGTTAAACTAAAAAAGGGAATTGTTTTTCTCCACCGCCCTGTAGTTGGTTGTTTCACACAGTGACTTAAAAATTTTACCTCTCGATATTTTTTACCCCTCATATCCTTAGAGAAAATCAATCAAAATCGTACCAAATCTGCTTCAAAATACATCATAGGTAAACTTAATCAGCTACACAATTACAAAGCCGATTTACCCTCAAAAACGCTTATTATCACAAAGGATAATAGCATATAACAGGGAGGGGGGTACACTTAAATCACAGGGATTTAAGTACCTGGCATATACTGGGGTACTGTAAACTATGGCAGAAATAAGTACATAGCATTCAACAATACCTTTACAAGTTTATAGAATATTCTTACCCTTTAATTCCTCGAAAATCTCATTATACATTTTTTCAATAATTTCAATCTTATATGATATTGGACTGTCATTTGATGGATTTTTCATTACATTATTTTGTCTTACATACTCCATTGTTAAATCATATGCCACCTTTTTGCGTACCTCTTCTGATCTCATAATAAATACTTCCTATTCCTGACTACATGTTAAAATATGCATCTTGCAAATTTACTGGCTCTGTTCTGCGATACTCTTCATACTCTTTATTCAATCTGTCAAGTTCCGCTTTTAATTCCTTCTTCTTTGAAAATGCAAATAATCCTTGCTGTTTCAATTCATTATTTTTAGCAGCTATAGCATCCATGTGTTCTTTCAGACCTGCATTATACTTATCATATGCTTTTTCATAAGCCGCCTTTTTCTCTCCAAGCTCTTTTATGTAATCCAATATCAATGCAATCATCTTATCTGCATACTCTGTCTGTACTTCTGCCAATGTGGTTTTTGTGCTGTCCTTATATTTTATATCGTCAATACTAATCAATCCCATAACTGACAGATTTTCATATTGCTTATTATCAACAGTATTTCTAATCCATGAATTAACCTTATCTCTTACACTCTCTTCTAAAGTTGAAGCAATCTTATCTCTATCCTTATTGATATGATCCTTAATCCAAGTGTTCAATCTTCTCGAATCAATGCACACTAAAAATATTTCGTGATAGTCGTTTTTGATTTTACTGATAGTGCTTTCATAGAATTTTTTTAATATATCTGTCTCGCTCTTATCATGATAATAAGCCAATACCTCTATGTAATCTTTTGTTTTTTCAAGGTCGTTCAGATTACTTTTAATCTTTTTCTCAATTATTCCTACAAGCATTGTTTCTTGATGAAACTCTTTAGCACCTTTCATAGTATCAACATCAAACAGTCCATATGTCATTACATCAGCATAAATATCTGGATTAAACGGACAAATCTTGTATGCTTCTACTAATACTACCTTTTTATCATCCACCAGTTTAATATTTTTCAATATCTCCGCTGATTTATTTAAGCTGTAATCAGATAATTTATCACTATCAAATATGCCTTTTTCCTGCAATTTCAAAAGATAGATAGCCATAAGTTCTGTTACAAATGTGTTAAAGGCTTCTGCTATTTCTGGATAAATTTCAGTAGCATAAAACTGAATATACTGTTGTTCTTCTCTTGAAAGTGTACTTCTATTTAACTCTCCTATGGCTTGCTGATATTGTCTGTCTGCTTCTTTTGCTTGTCGTTTTAATGTGCTATACTCCATTGCAGAAAATGTAGCATGTGCCAAAAAACTATTAGATATTAAGCCATATCCCGAACCTCTGATATTCGATGCAGCAGACGAATAAATATTTTCCTGTTGATCCATCCAACTACTAATGGTATCAAGCATTATCTTTCGTGTGCCTTCCTGCATCTTATCTCTTACTTCTATATACCGCACATATCCTTTATTTGAATATATAGCATCCGACTCCGTAACATCATATACTCCGATTTTGGATAGCATTGTAATAAACTTTTTACCTTCATTTTGCAAGTCAACCTCAAACTTTTCATGCATATCAGTATAAGAGCTATTACCTTCATCCATCGGCTTTTTCTTCATAGTTGCAAGAAGTTTATTCATCAATCTATCGCTTATCTTTTCAAATTCATTGCAATAGATTACATATTGTGCAAGTTCCCCAGGAAATGAATACTTCTCACCTAAAAACACTACATTGATAGTATCTCCCATAATAGAATCCTCCTCGGCATTTAATCTAATACCTATATTATATTCGTTTTTGCGAAGATATTCAATCAAAAGAATACAAAGTACACTTGTTTCATAAACTAATGAAACGGAGGTGCTACAATGATTGATTATTCCCCATTCTGGAATACTCTTGAAAAATCAAGTGAAAACTGGTACACACTTACAAATAAATATCATATGTCACATAGCACACTCCACCGATTGAAACATAACAAAGATGTATCTACAAAAACACTTAACGATCTGTGTCGGATTCTTGATTGTAATATTTGCGATATTGTCAGATACATTCCATCTGATACAGACCAACCATTATAATAAATTACAAAGCAACAAATGTACTTTCATCATTTTTTTGTATCAAACATCCACACATTCCCAGAATCACTTACTAAATTACTTATTTTTGAAATCTCTTGTATTGTATATTTTGAAAAATCATCAGGATATTGTTTTATGTTTTTGCATAAAATATTTGCACATGTTTGAAAGTCACAATCATTAGGATGAAATGACATCATTGAAACTGGCTTTAAATCTATATGTTTTTTCCTCAATGTAACTGCAAACAATTTTGCTTTCCTATCTACAGTTCTTCCTGCAACCAAAAAACAAGCATTACTATTTGCTATTAGTTTTGCCCATTCAGTATCCATATTGATAATTGCATTACACATCGAATATATATTACTTGCAAGATCATTAACAAACCAATTTTGATAACCTTGCATATCTTTATAGCACTTCATAAAAAAAGATTGTGCTCCATAGTTTCCAGCAAAAGCTACAGCCGTATTATTATTAACCACTTCTATTTTTATATCATCATCCGATATGAATTTACCCTCTGCATCTGTTATTCTATTGTCCGCTGCTAAATAAACCTTCTTATCCATAACATATCCAAATATAACACTCATTTTTACTTCTCCCAACATTATTGATTATATGCTCCATTTTACCATATCCACCAACAAAAAAGTAAAAAAAATAGGGCATATCAGATAAATCAATATCCAATATGCCCTATGTATCAATCTGTAATCTCAATCTGCCAATTCATCATAGCTTGATAAATTTTGTCTGGTATCTTATCTTTGTACTGTTCAGCTATATCCTTAATGAAATCTTCCTTATATACCTTGTATCTAGCAAATGCCTCTTCTGCTGTATTAAATGTTCCCAGTTTGATTTTCTTTCCTGCGAATGACATTACTGCTCTGAATTTTTCACCTTCTTTATAAACGCCAAGTGGGTATTTTCCTCTATTTTCTTTACCATTAGTAAATAATGAATTTACTATTTTCGGAATAAAGCAAACTGTTTCAGGACTATAGATTTTATTTCCTTTAATCAGAATATCCTTGTCCAATTCAAATGATTTATCAAACATTCGTATCTCGGTAATATGTTGTTCGTACCATAGTTTGAAATTGCTATAATTTTTCCATTCTTCACATAACTCACAGTCTTTGTAAGCTGGCTGTAATTTATGTACTGCATTGCTGTAACAACGATTCATTATCCAATGCCATCTCTTATATGATTCCTCATTACTGTTGGTATACAATATTCCATGATACCCTACACCATACATAACACGCTTTGCAGTCTGTTTACTCCAATTATCAGGCTTATATCGAATATCATTCATAACATTTAATATAAACTGCTCCGAATCATCACCTGTTTTCTGAAAGTGATTATTCACAATGCGGAACTGTTCTTGATTTAATGGATATAAATTTTTGTAATAGCAATCTTCCTTATCATGTCCACTATGCCAAACATATACATTATTAGCTTTATCTTCATTAACAATAAATGTTTCAACAACCATTTTAGGTGCATATACATAATCATGTTTATATGTCCACTTACCATCAATAAATACATTCTTTTTTAGACTATATCTCAATTCACCATTGATATATGATCCTTGCAACAGATTATATTTTCCCCAAGCCATTGTAATACATTGACCATAGTTTGACATCCATGTATCTTTATAATCCATTAGCTTTACAAATATTTCATCTGTCCCCATAAGAACAACATCAATATCCAATGCAGATATATCAAGTATTCTCTTAGGATTTATCTCTTTGTACTGGCGATCAACTAATATCTCCAAATTATCAGAGAAGGCAAATTCTTTCTCTGTCTTTTTCTTCTTGTATTCCTTGTCATACTTAGCTTCACACTCTTTACAGCTTCCTCTATAATATGGATTGCCAAATTGTCCTGTTGCTAATCTAAAGTTCTGTATCGGTAATATTCTACCGCATTTCTTACATATTTTTGTTTCGTCCATTGTCCTTTTACTCCTTATTCTTTGCATAAAAATAAGACAGCAGAATCAAATCATACTGTCTTTCAGTCAATCAATATCGAATAGGGGTAAAAGGGGTGGGTAGTAACATATATATATCTTAGTTACACCCCTACCCTTTTACCTACCCTCTATATCACATCTTCAATTATTATGTAGGGATAACCATCTGATTTAATGTCAAATTGCTCTTTTAATACCTTATTAGCCTTGACTTTCTTTAATCCATAGCAATCCATAATCTCATTCAAACACCGCTTAATCTGTGTCTCTGTAATTTTATATCGGTATTCATTTCCAAGAATATATACAACCTCTTTTTCAGTACAATATCCTTTACTTTGAATACAATGTAAAATCACTTCTGAAATCTTCAATGTACGCTCATCACTAGCTTTTGTGGTAGTCCTGTTTACAATCTCACCATATTCATTTTTCTTTTTCTTATATTGTGGATATAATGAGGCGGCTACCTCAAAACCTTCAGAACGATAGAACATATCAAACGATACACCACCAATTCTATAGCCTTTATCTTTCCAGCGGATTCCATTATCTTCTATTGTTTTCAACTGCTGTACTACCCATGATGGAATAGCATAGAAATTGACACGATTCTTATTACCATTCGTATATTTTAATGCGTTTTTCAATAATTCCTTTGGTATCTGGTCATTATCTAATATCCGTATCAAATCATGGTAGATTAGCATTTTCACATACTTATTGATCTTGTCAATTTTCTTCTGACTATTACCTTTTCCCATGTATTCAGCAAGTTTTTTATTGGTAACATAAAAGACTATTTCTCCATCGTCATTAGAAAACTTCTCGCTGTAAATATTGTTTCGTGCAATAGACAGCATCATAAGAAATGTGTCCTTTGCATATTTGATATTCTTATCAGCCTGTGGACATAGTTCTTGAAATTTATTCAGAGTGATGTTATTTATCATCATATCTATGTTTTCTCGCTGCTCAATGCTCCATTGAGATTCCTTTATAGACAGATTATAAATATCCATTATGAATTGAATTGCTTTAAATTCAGATTTGAAATCTCCCAACATTTCAATCAACTGTTTTATGTTAAGAGTAAGTTTTTCAGAACAACATCTATACTTTTGAACTCCATTTTTCGTAGTAAAGATGTTTGCAGAAGGGTTATGATCTTCATGCAGAATACAGCAAAAAGACCTCGGATTATCAATATCTATCAGCTCTGCAATATCCAGTTCTGAATAGATATAATCCCAAAATTCATTTTTTGTATCAAATTCAATCGGTTCATGTGCTAATGCTGTACGCAGATATTCAACATCATGTTCCTTAATTGCTTTGACATTTAAGTTTTCATATACAGGTTTTACCTCTGTATCAGCTTTTTCCTTTTTTTCAGCAGGCTTCTTCTTTGATTTTGGCTGTGCATTTGATATGTATTGCTCATATTCATCTTTCCAGTATTTTTCAATAACTGCATCCGCATTGATTCTACTGTTATAAGATGGATATAATACCTCTCCACCTTTGCCACCGAAAAACAATCTGTCTCTATTGAAACATACTTCATCAATTCCACCTACAACACCCATAAGAGTAGCTTGTAGTCTGTCTCTGACATTACCATCTGTAATAACAGTATTATTACAGAAAATCATGCGGAATTTATGATGTTCTTCTTTGTGTGAAAATGTTGTGTACATAAAGGATGGTACAATTCCAAGAGAAATGACCTTATTATATGCTTCATCAATGCACATTCCATTATCAAAATCCAAGCCAAATAACTGTTGTTGTGTCCAGTTATCAGCTTTCATACCGCCAACTAAAACTCCTGGCTTAAATGATGCTCCATGACATAAAGCATCTGCCAAATCTTCTATTGCAATTTCTGTCTCAATTAAACTTTTCTGCACCCATCCACATTGTTTTCCTTGTGGTTTCTCATTGAATCGTTTATTGAAATACATACATTTAATCTTATTGTCACTAATCATTTTCCTCCTTTTTGATAAATCAGAGGTCAAGAAATCGGTTCGACATTTATGTCGAACCCTAATAAACTGCTATATGCAGCAGTCAAATTTATTTAATTTCTCATATTGGAAAACGTGCAGAATTTGCACAAAAGATATTCTTGACTCTGATACAGGCTTTCTTTTACTTCCCATCCTGTTAGGAAATATCCATACATTTGTTTAGAATCGGTGTATGTCTGCCGATTAGATATAATCTACTGAAATCTGAAATGAGATATTTCTACTTGCAAGACCTTCATATGTGATTGCCCTATTATAATAATTCCGTATATGTTTGCTATCCCATTTATCAAATAAATCATCAGATATACATTCTGATAATAAGTATTCACCACTTCAATCTGCTCTCGAAACGATACAAAATCAAAATCAAATAAACCAAGCTCTTTTGATTTTGCAGAAATATCATTCAGCACTTCAACTGAATTTGTTTCCAATTGTAATACATGAAACAAATTTACATTTCGATAGCCATTATTGAAAGATTCTCTTGGAATCCACGGAATAATAAACGCGGAATTGAGTGAAATTATCCGATTTCCCACAACTGGTTCTAAATAAAAAGCATCCTTATCCAGTACTCCTACAATTTCAAATAGACTCTTATCTGATACCTCATTTGTGAATCTTGTTCCGATTGGATACGTTGCTGCTACCTCAGACCCCACCAAAACAGGTATCGGCTCATCTTCATTGATTTGTCCATTCCATTCGCTATCATAAAAGATACGCCCTTGCTGCAAATTGATCTGATACAGATCAAAAAAGTTTTTATTGATCTGTAAAACTTCGATGTCTTTTCCGTTCCAACGCACCTTGTCTTTCATATGAATATACATTTCAACATTCTTAGCTGTATATTCGTATAACTCTTTGCATTTTTCTTCTGCACCTTCTGCCACCAATGTATTCATAATAGTAGGTACATCAGTTTTATCAACAACTGCATACATATTTTTATGCTCACTATATTCATACATTTTTGCAGAAAACACACGCGCCTGATCAAATGTTACAGCAATGAAGGCAAATAATAGGACGGAAGTGATGATCTGTGCATAAATTGGAAGATACCTTCCAAAATACTTTCGCACCTCTCGTAATGCATATTTTATAGTTGTCATTTTACTCAGCTCCATTTCAAAATTAGTGATAGTTGATAGTTTCTCTTTTACCTTTCAACTTTGTTTTCGAAGCTCCATTATATTTTTTCTCACATATCTGTGGATTGATAATCCGCCAAATAGAATCAATATCAACCATTGAATTAGACAATTGATGATACCAAAAAGCAATGCAATACTCGTGATTTCCATATGATTTTTCGCAATTAGGATCCCAATCATCATTCCACTTAAAATAAATAGCCCTGTTGCCGCACCAAATAAAATCATTATTTTTCGAAATATTGTTCCATCTGTTCCGCCAACCATTTTTCTTACTGCAATCTCTGTTATTCTGTAATTAGCCCAGCAACTCGCAACGTTTCCAAAGTTTAACAAATTCAGCAATACCAATAACCCCATCTGCAATAAATAATATGTGGCATCTTGTGAATTTTTCAATCGTTCCAATAGATATCCCTTTGAAGAATCTTCTAACACAACAATCTGCGCATATTGATTTTTTGTTAAAATTTGATTTTGTAATTCCTGAAATATCAAATTCGTATTCTGCCCACCATCTAGATAGTAAACTCCCGTTACTGCGGTATCTGGCGCTTGCTCAAGTGCGTTGCTTTGCATTGATTCAAACTCATTTGAATAAAGCAACTCTCCATTTTGGCTATTTGCTTTTAACACATTTATGGTTTCGATTTGTGCTTTTTCCTGCAAAAATAAAAGGAACTCTTTTTGCCGAAATGCTTCCTGTGAATCTGCCTGCAGAATCGAAATTTTCATTGTATAATCTGAAAATCCCGTTGCCAATCCCCGTTCCTTATCAGTAAATGCGATGGCAAAAATCGAATCCACCATAATGATTCCACCCATCATTGCACAAAAGAAAAAGAGAATACCATACCTTTGCAAAAATTTACCCATAATCTGAACTCCTATTCGCCTCTTTGCTTGTCTACTTACCTCTCTGCTTCTCTATTATTTATCCACTTTCATCACAATCATTTACTCAAACTTATATCCCTGTCCCCAGACAACCTTAAAGTGTCTCGGATCTGATGGCTCTATCTCAAGCTTTTCTCGCAAGTGGCGAATATGTACAGCTACAGTTCCCTCGCTTCCTATCGGCGTATCCTTCCAAACCTCGCTGTAAATTTGTCTTGGTGAAAAGACCTGCTTTGGATGAGACATTAAAAATTTTAAGATTTCGTATTCAGTTGGAGTGAGTGATACTTCTTCGCCATCCATTGTGACCTGCTTTGTGCGATCATCAAGCGTCACACCTCCACAGCTAAGCACTTCTTTTTTGTTGCTGTCTTCGCTGCCTCCCAACTTATTATATCTGCGAAGCTGAGAACGCACTCTCGCAAGCACCTCAATTGGATTAAATGGTTTTGTAATATAATCATCTGCACCTACATCAAGGCCTAGCACCTTATCAGCGTCTTCACTTTTTGCAGTTATTAAAATAACTGGAACATTACTCTTTTCGCGTATCGCGCGAAGCGCTGTGATTCCATCCATCTCTGGCATCATGATATCCAGAAGAACAAGCGATACATCACCTTTTTTTACAAAATCAAGTGCTTCTCTTCCCGTATATGCGCATAGAAGCTCATAGTTTCTGTTCGACAAGTAAATCTGAAGTGCCCTGACAATATCCTTATCGTCATCGCATATTACGATCTTGTCGATTTTTTCAGCAGAGTCTGCTGTTTCTTTTTTATCTATATTAACATTATTATTCATACTCATTTTTTCAATGCCCTTTCTCTTTTCTGTCCATAGTATACAATCTTTTAGTTTAAGAATAAACAGGGAAAATCTTTAAATTTTGTTTAAGAAGGGCTTTGCGCGAACTGTAATTAAAAAATGAATTTAGGGCAGGCTGATTTATTTTACAGCCTGCCCTAAATTCATTTTTTTGTTTAATAAACATTTATACAATACTGTGTTCTCTTGCTGCCTCGATTTTTCCTGTCTTATTTAAATAAATATAATAAATAATGAACAGTACCGACGTTACCACCCATGACAGCGGATAGCTGAACAAAATATTGGTGATGGTTCGATTCTGTGGCACAGCGATAAATAACCACAAAAGACGAAGCACACACACACCGCCACATGTCATAAGCATTGGTGTAAATACAAAGCCCATGGAACGCACTGTTCCTGAAATTACCTCAATTGTGACATATGTAAAGTAAATTGGTGTTAAGAAATATAAAATCTGCATTCCAATCTCAATAACCTGTGCATCTGTTGTGAATAGCATATAGACGTATCGTCCAAAGAAATGAAGAATTACACTTAATCCGATGCTTGCGCCAAGTGCCATACCTAAGCAAATCTTCATACTTTTACGAACACGATCTAGCTTTCCTGCACCGAAGTTTTGACCGGCAAATGTGGATACTGATACACCAAATGCATTCATGATCATCCAGAATACCGCATCGATCTTAGAATATGCTGTGTATGCCGCCATTGTATTGCTTCCAAGCAGATTTACGTTGGACTGAATAATGATATTAGCTATGTTATACATAACTGACTGTAAACCTGCCGGGACACCGATCTGAATGATACGAATGAGCAGCATCTTATGGAAGCGAACCTTACTCCACTGCAGGCGATAGCACTCATTGGTTCTCATCAGACAGAATGTGATTAGTACTGCACTGATAAACTGGGAAAGAATCGTTGCAATTCCTACTCCCTGAACAGACATGCGAAGCACTACGACAAATACAAGGTCAAGCACAATATTTACAAGACAAGAGAAAATCAAAATATAGAGTGGTCGCTTGGAATCTCCGACAGCTCGCAGAATTGCTGCACATATATTGTAATACAGATTCGGGATCATACCGATAAAATAAATCTTGATATATGTTTCTGCAAGATCAATCACTGTATCTGGTGTCTGCATCCACTCAAGTGCTGTCCTTGCAAAAATAAATCCAATTGCACTTAAAATCGCACCGCCTGCAATGGAAAGCGCAATCGCCGTATGAACACTTCGGCTTACCATTTCCTTATCGCCTGCTCCGTAAAACTGTGCGATGATAACAGTCGCACCAGAAGAAAGTCCAATAAAGAAACCAAATAAAAGGTTAATAATCGTTCCAGTAGAACCGCCTACGGCTGCCAGCTCAAGCGAACCTGTAAAACGACCCACCACAACTGCGTCAACTGTATTATACAGCTGTTGAAAAAATGCTCCGAACAAAATCGGAAAGAAAAAGACAAGCAGCTGCTCCCATATCACACCATCTGTGATTCCCCCTGCCCTAGCTGATGAAGCAGCCTGTTTTTTCTGACTCATTTTCTTTTTTCCTCCTGTTTCACTTTGTTTTCATTATGATTTTTATTGCTTGTGTGTATAGCTCTATGGCTTGTCACTGCGCGCGGTATATTTTGTCTGTCCACTGTCTTTTGTCTTCCCATGATCAGAAAACCTGAAAATGGCAAAACTGCCTTCAGCAGATTTTCCAGCTCTGACCATGTTCCTGGTACAATCTGGTGAAGCTCACGAAGCATTGCAGCCGCATTTTTTAATCCGCCTTCCTGCACCTGCGTCAATGTATCTACACCAGTTGATTCCAGTATTGAAAATAAATCATCGACAAACTGTGTCCTTGCATTCTCATCAATATTTTCAAGCCAGTTATGAAGCGTCTCATGGAGTGAAATAGCTGATTCACTTAAGCTTGCTGATACAAAATGCGGACCCTCTATTTGCCAGCTCATCGCATCGTGCTGAAGGATTCCCTTAGCTGTACTTTTTATGACATGCGGTTCTACAGGATTTTCAAGAAGCATTCCTATGATGGATGAATCTGGAATATAGCGATGAATTCGATTTTGAATTTTCTTATATGAATCACTCACCACAAACTCATGCACAAATCCGGGACCATCATTACTATATACATCTGTAATGCGTTCCTGCACCTCTATTTTACAGGTTGCTGCTGCATATACTGCCAAATTGCCGCCTTTTGAATGACCGCTTACGCGAATAGGGGATGTGCCAACACCAAATCTGTTCAAATATTCTGATGCCAACTTTTGGGCTGGCACTTCGCCAAGGCCTAGATTAAAGTCCTCTTTCCATGCCACAATATTGTCATCCGTTCCCCTAAAGCAAAAATTTTTTGAGCCATCCATAAGATCAAGCTGCACGGCAGAAAATTGAAGCTCCAGCTGTGGATTAACCATATTTACATAATTTGAAATGATTGATGTGCGGTAGCGGTTCGACTGTGCCATCATTTTTACTATATACGGCGCCAGTCTAGTAAATGACTTGTCTGCTGCAAGTTCTTCTTCGCTGTGAAGCACAAAAAAGCGTCTTGAAAGCTCCTCAAGTGTCACACGCTCTTCGCCAGCACCAACAGACAGTCCCTCAAGATTCACATATGCCACAAATGACAAAAGCAAGTTATCTACCTCGTTGAAAGCATCCTGTGAAAATGTCAGATCGCCACGCCATTTCAAATAATCCATAATATTTCCCATTGTTTCACCCGCTTTCCAAAATAGGTTTACAACAAAAAAACAAACCGCTGCGATATAAGAGAAGTATACCTCAGCGGTCTTGTAAAATCAATGGATTATTCTATTATGCTCTGATGTTGTTTTTCTCTGCGTTACTGTTCACGCGTCATATGCCTTATCGTAAACTTTGCAGTTAGAAAAACCTCACTCTTAAGATCTTTTGCAGTCTCTTTGAGCACACCTGGGCAACCAGTCCAGTAAAGCAACCTGTGATCATTGCGCTGAGCATCAAAACAGGTAAATATGCTACTACGCTTATAGAATGTGTAATCACAATGGCAGCCAAAATTTGTCCGATATTATGGGCAGCAGCTCCGCACATGCTTATCAACACAAGAAACTTTTTCTTAAGGAGCACACTAATAAGGCTCATGACAAGCCAACACAGAATACCGCCAGACAAACTATAAAAAAATGAAATCATCTGTCCGCCAAACATGCTTCCAAGAAGGATTCGCACGATCAGCACAAATACTGCTTCCTTTGGGCCATATAAAATCAGTACAAGAAGTGTTACGATATTGGCTAGTCCAAGCTTAATTCCTGGAATTGGTACAATCGGTCCGATCATGGATTCTGCCGTAAAGATTGTAAGCGCAATCACTGAAAACATTGCAAGTGCTGTCATCTTTTTGATATCCATTTTATTTGCTTTCTCTGTTTTATTTGTTTTCTTTGTTTCCATTTTTGTTTATTCTTTCTTATTTTACATAAAATCAGGCAGCTGCCACATATATTAAGTCTCCACACGATGCGCTACGCAACTCCTATGGACGTGGTACTCTGTCTAATTTGATGGAAGTTACATATCACATATTGACTTCATTTACTCTAGTATGTCAGCACATCAAATTCATCATCCGTTTCTTCTGGTGCTGCCGTGATCACAAGATGATTTGGCAGACACACAATCGGAAGAGAACCTTTTCCTCTCCACACGGTATGCATACAAATCTTATCTGGGCAGCTCGCATCTCTCACATGAATCCCGTCTTTGTCTACAGTAATCTCATTCCAGTTTTCGCCATCTTCAATGCGAAATGTCTCTTCATGATCAGTTGAAATAATTTTAATTAATGTGCCATTCCGATAAATTGCTGCGCTTGCCGCTTCTTGCTTTGCCAGAAATTGGTGCGCAGTCCAGACCGCAGACAATATAAATATCAAACTTAGTATTGAAGCGATTATAATTGCTCGTTTCTTTTCTCTCATTCTTCCACCTGTTCATACGAGGAATCTGTCAATGTAAACATATCTTTTAATCCATCTGTTACAATTACCTCTTTATCCTCGGTTACAAACACAGCCTCTGCCTGATAAGTCTTTAACAGCGGCAGGCTGTCTTCATAACCAAGCACAAAGCATGCAGTAGACAGACCATCGCTCAGCCATCCTTTTTCACAGACAATTGTGACGGAGATTAATCCGCTATCTGCCGGAAAACCAGTTTTTGGATCTAAAATATGATGATAGCGCACACCATCTTCAATCACATATTTTTCATAATCTCCAGATGTAGATATACTGCATGTTCCATCAATCGTTAGTGAACCAAGATACGATTCGCCATCTTCATTGCGTGGATTTGCAATGCCGATCTTCCATGGTTTTCCATCTGGCTTTTTTCCATACGTCAAAATACTTCCTCCTACAGATACCACTGCTGCATCAGCATCTGCCTCTTCTAACATTTTTCGTGCTTCATCACATCCGATTCCTTTTCCGACTGCTCCAAGATCAATCTGCACACCATCTTTTAAAAACACTTCACCGTCACCCAGATTTATTTTTTCCCAGCCAGTCTCTAAAAGAAGCTCTGTCAGTTCGCTTTTTGATGGAATATAGGGATTGTCACTTTCCAGATTCCAAAGCTGTGACACGCGGCCTAATGTCGGATCGAATGCACCACTGCTTTTTCTTGCAAGATCAAGCACATTTTCCAGATAACTATATGTCCACTTTGATGGCATAACAGGCTCGCTCTCTGATGCATTTTCATTGATATTGGCAATATCGCTGCCTTCAATGCGCCATGATAAATACTTATTCTCAATATCAGAAAGCATATCCATAATATCTTTTGCAGTTCCATCCGAACCAAAAACACGGACACTACAGTCTGTTCCCATTGCAGTATCTGTTATGCTCTCGCTATTAGTCTTATCAGCCCAAACAGGCTGTATACTAATGCATGAACAGACCATAAAACAAGTTATTTTCAAAAGACTGGCAAAACTTTTCTTTCGATTCATGAAAATCTTCCTTTCTCTCATTGGTTGCTGTTCTATATTCTGCAAAAGGCTGGCTACGAGTCATATGGCAGCCAGCCTTTTGCTTACTATCTACTATTTCAAATTGTTTTATTACTGTGCTGTTACAGTTCCCTTTACAGACGGATATCCAGTTGCTTCTAACTCGATCTCATAGGAATCACTTCCGTCAAATACCTTAACATTTCCATCCTGACCTTCGATTTCAGCATCCATATTTATGCTTCCATCCTCATTGAATAAGATACCTGCAATGCCCTTTGCCTTTACTGGCTCACCATTTACAACAACACTTGTTACCTGTGCCGCATAATCTGCGCCAGTAAGTCCCTGCTCATTATCTGCGATTACAACAACATTATTTTCAATAGAAACACTGCCTTCCTCTAAGCCTGACTCAACAAGTGTGCTTGACTTCTTGCTTGCATACTTGTCATCTGAGAAAGTAACTGTGTAGCTGCCTGGCTTTAAATCACCACTCAGAGTAATTACGTTGTCTTCTACGCTGTAAAGTCCATCTTCTACGGCAGTACGTCCTGCTGCGACAGCCTCTACACTATAATCGCTGTCATCTGGTGTTGTATATGTGATATTGATTGCAGTGCCATCCTTCTGATAAGTAACACTCTCATCTGTTGTAATGGAATATTCTTCTCCAAGAAGCTCCTTGCAGTACAGATCAGTCTCAATAGAGACATCATCCTGGTCTGCCAACATATATGTTACCTTTGTGATTGTCTTTCCCTGAATATCAGCAAAACGCTGCCATGACGGTGTATTTCCATGTGGCTCAGTCATCTCTTCTGCCGCAAACGCAATCTCATTTGCACGCAGCCATAAATTATCCAAATGCTCAAGTCCATAAATTTCTCCATCAGATGTTTCAAGAAGTGCACCCTGAATATCAGCAGATTCAATCTCAAGACCGTCAAAGTCGATTTGATAATTGCCCCATGTCGAAACTGTTGCAAAGGAAACTGTTACATTTTCTGCCTCTTTAGTTGTTCCAATTGTCTGGCTTAAGGTACCATCAGAATTGATTACCTTATATTCAGCCGGAACTTCTTCTGAAACTTTTTCAAGTGATGATACGAACTCAACAAGTGGGTTGCTGCACTCAGTACCAGCTTCGATTGCTGCCTTTACATCGTCATAACCGGCCGCTTTCAGTTCTTCTCTCATCTGATCGACAGTTGCTTTCGGATCATCTACCTGACCATATGCCAGCTGCGGGATATATTTTGCAAGAACATTAGCCAGTGCTGCCTGTTTTGCCTCAATTGCAGCTGTATCAACAATCAGGTTTTCAAATGGATAATCATAACCGATTTTGTCCAGCGAACTAATCAGATCATCGGTTCCATCCCACCAGCTTTCGTCCTGCAGTTCCAGATCATCATTACGTCCCATCCAGAAATTGGAATCCAGGGCATCTGTACTGGAATCAAATCCATCTGGTCTGCCCAGTTTGCCATCTTCTGTTACAATATAATCCTCACCTTCAATACCATAGTTTAACAGACGATAGCACTCTTCATCATTTCTTAACAGATCATATACCATCAGGGCGCGTTCCGGATGTGTGGAGTTTGCACTGATAGCACATGCACCATGCTCTTTCAGCGGATGCTGTACGTTCTGATTTTCTTCGCCCCAGTAATAGAACTGCGGATCTGAACCCGGCTGTTTCTTCTCCATATTCGGAACAATCTGAGAATAATAGGTCTGGGCATGATGCTGA
>ERZ827156.469-NODE-469-length-58715-cov-14.030907_pt1 | contig 58715 bp, 48 predicted proteins | sample MGYA00519919_ERZ827156 | MGnify/ENA primary metagenome ERZ827156 (study PRJEB31778, sample SAMEA3449269) | human gut metagenome | biome: human gut; feature: human-associated habitat; material: faeces | place: United Kingdom | collected 2010/2012 ... | reverse complement strand
GGGCGAAAGTGGTTCTTTCGCCCTGTAGTGTTTCTATAAAAGTTTTTGAAATATTGTCTGCGAAGCAGACACAATAATTCCGAATTCCGAATTACGAATTCCGAATTGTACCCCGCATTTTATCTCCCTTACCGAAGAGGTTCCCCCCTTCCTTACTCCTCCACAAATACTCGTTTCATTCTGCAGTCGTTGAGGGGGCGGTCGTTGTAGTCGGTCTTGACGCTGGCGATCTCGTCAACGGCGTCCATGCCGTCAACCACTCTGCCGAATGCCGCGTACTGACCGTCCAGGAAGAAGCTGTCCTTGTGGCAGATGAAGAACTGAGAGCTTGCGGAGTTGGGGTTCTGCGCGCGTGCCATGGAGATGACCCCGCGCTCGTGCCTGAGGTCGTTTGGCACGCCGTTCATCAGGAACTCGCCCTTTATCTTGTCCTTTGCGCCGCCCATGCCGGTGCCCTGGGGGTCGCCGCCCTGTATCATGAAATCCTTGATGACGCGGTGGAATATCAGCCCGTCGTAGAAGCCGTCCTTCACCAGCTTGAGGAAATTCTCAACCGTGATGGGCGCCTTGTCGGGGTAAAGCTCCAGCTTTATCTGCTTGCCGTTTTCCATTTCGATTACTACCATGATGTTTCTCCTTAATTGTTATAGCTTCCGCTGTAAATGCCGGTTATCATCAGCGACAGGAAGCGGAAATCGTTGCTGAGGTCTATCTCCTCTGCGGAGTTGCCACCGCGAATTCTCACCACGGGTCTGAGCACATTGGTGTTGTGGCGCACCACCACGGCGTGGCGCCCGTCCGACAAGGAAACCATAGTCCCCACCGGGTATGGGTTGAACGACCGCAGGAATGCCGCTACCACGTCGTAATCAAAGTGCACGCCGCAGCCGCCGAGCATGTATTCCTCCGTCTCCGCGACTGACCACGGTCTGCGGTAGGGGCGGTTAGAAGTGAGCGCGTCGAACACGTCGGAAACCGTGATTATCCTCGCGATAAGCGGTATCTTCCTGCCGGAAAGCCCGGTGGGATAGCCGCTGCCGTCGAACTTCTCCTGGTGGAAAAGCACGCCGGAAAGAATGTTCGCGTTGTAGCCCCCGGTGCGCCTGAGTATCTCGTAGCCGATGAGCGGGTGCTGCTTTATCTTCTCGAATTCCTCGTCGGTGAGCTTTCCGGGCTTGACGATTATCTCGTGGTCGATGTTGGATTTGCCGATGTCGTGCAGCAGCGCCGCGACTATGACGTCCTTGATGTCGTTCTGCGGGAGGTGAAGTTCGTTCGCGATGCTGGTGGAAAGCATCGCGACGCGCAGGCAGTGCTTGTAGGTGTAGTCGTCGTAATTCTGCAGCGCTATCATCTGGTTGCCGAGGAAGGACGAGTCGTTGCCGATATCGACAAGGATATCGTCTGCGATGCTGTCTACCTGCTCGATGGCTTTCTGCGAGAGTTCCTTTATTTCGCCATCGTTGTCGAACACCGAACTCAGTTCCGTCAGCGCCCTGCCGATGTGCTGGTTCTTTATCTCCTCGGCTGTCTGCGAAGCGGAAGGTGTCGGCTCCGGCTGAATTTTCTGCTCTTCCTTGTCACCCTTGATGGTGATGTTCTTTATGCCCTTTCTTTTCAGCAGGTCTATCATCTCGCGGGTTATCATGGTGCCCTTCATCAGCAGGGTCTTGTAGTCCTTTGCCGATGTGGAAGCCACGTCCTTTTCAAGCACCATTCCCTCGGTGACGTTTTCTACCGGTACTATCAGCACTGCAGTTCACCCCTCTCGTTTTTCAGAAATATCAGCCCCACAGCGGCGCCGGGTAGACGCCGGCGCTGATGTTGTCCTTCAGCGTTTCCCTTGCGGACTCCACGTCCGCTTCATACGTTATGCCGAACCAGCGGCTGTCCGTGGTGAGGTTCTGCACCCGGAACGCGTGCGAGTTTATCTCCGCGTCCACCGCGTCGGCTATGGTTAGCTCCGCAGACGGCTCGCCGGCGTTCAGCCCGTTCAGGAACGCGGCAAGCTGCCGCTCCAGCCTGGGCAGGAATTCCACCCCGAAGCCCCACATGCTCATTGAAACGGTGTCGCCCTCGCTGAGCACCCTCGGCTCGCCGCAGTGGTCGCCGGTGATTACGCCGTCGGCGCCGCGGGCTATCTTCTTTGTTTCCTCGACTTTGGTGAGAAGCCCCTGCGGGTCGGTCTTGCAGACCCCGCGGTTGACCGTGCCGAAATCGGACAGCGTGTTCTTGAGCATAAATCCTACGGAGCAGGCGTCAGCGGAAGCCGGGATTTCGTTCAGGAACGCCCCCAGCCTGCGGAAAGCGTCCTGCCCGTAGAAGTCGTCGGCGTTGACTATCGCGAACGGCTCGTTGAGCACATCGCGGCAGCACCAGAGCGCCTGCGCGGTTCCCCATGGTCTTGTGCGGCCGGGGAAATCCCCGCAGCGCACCGGCAGCTGGTCGGTGGACTGGAACACGTAATCCGTGCGGATACGCTTTTCCACCCGCTTGCCTATCGTGGACCTGAACAGCTCTTCTATGTCCCTGCGGATTATGAACACAACGCGGTCGAAGCCTGCGTTTATCGCGTCGTAGACTGAGTAGTCGATAAGCAGCTCCCCGTCGGGACCGAGCTTTTCAAGCTGCTTTATCCTTGTGCCGAAGCGCGTCCCCATGCCAGCGGCAAGGACGACGAGAGTCATTTTGTTGGGCATGCTGCACCCCCTTATATTCAATTCGGAATTCGTAATTCGTAATTCGGAATTTCGGTGTCCGCTATCGCGGACGATTTAAAATTCGATACAATCGGATAACTGCCGCGACAGCGGCACAATAATTCCGAATTATCACTTCATTCCTTCGATGGAAGCGTTTATCTTTGCCAGCTTCTCTTCTGCCTTTGCGAGCTTTGCGCGCTCGTTTTCTATCTGCTGCGCCGGAGCCTTTGCGAGGAAGCCCGGGTTGTTCAGCTTCTTTGACAGGAACTCGATGTCCTTTTCAGCGGCTTTCTTCTCCTTGTCGAGGCGCGCGAGTTCCTTTTCCTTGTCAACGAGTTCGCCCATCGGGATAAACACGCGTGCGGAGTCGGTGACAACGGTCATCATGCCGTCGGATACCTCAGCCTTTTCGGTCACGGTGAATTCACCGGCGCCCGCAAGCTTCTCGAAGAACCTGCGGCAGTCGCTGAACAGCTGCGTGAACTGTGTTTCAACGGTCATCGTTACCTTCTTTGACGGGGGAACGTTGAGTTCGTTGCGCTGTACGCGGATAGCCTTGATGGTGTTGACTACGCGGGAGAACTCCTCGGCAGCCTCGCCGAAGTGCAGCTTCTCGTCGTATTCACACCACTTTGCGACCATTATGCTCTCGCTCTCGGTGCCGGGCATGGACTGCCATATCTCCTCGGTGATGAACGGCATGAACGGGTGCAGCAGCTTGAGAATACCCTGCATGATGTAAACCAGCACGTTCTGCGCTGCAAGGGCGCTTTCGCCGCCCTCAGCGATACGCGGCTTGGTGAGTTCGATGTACCAGTCGCAGTAAACGTCCCAGATGAAGTCGGTAAGGTTCTGCACCGCAACGCCGAGCTCAAACGCCTCCAGGTTGGAGGTAACGCTCTTTACGGTGTCGTTGAACAGGCTGAGCACCCACTTGTCCTCAATGGGGAGGTTCTCAGGCAGCACCGGTGCGCCGAAGTCCTCGGGGAGGTTCATCAGAATGTAGCGGGAAGCGTTCCACAGCTTGTTTGCAAAGTTTCTGGAGTTTGTTACCTTTGTTTCAGTCCAGCGCATGTCGTTGCCGGGGGCGTTGCCGGTGACGAGGGTCAGACGTAGCGCGTCCGCGCCGTATTTGTCGATTATCTCCAGCGGGTCAACGCCGTTGCCCAGGGACTTGGACATCTTGCGTCCCTGCTCATCGCGCACCAGACCGTGTATCAGCACGTCACTGAACGGCTTCTGCCCGGTGTGCTCCAGACCTGAGAATATCATTCTCGCTACCCAGAACGGAATGATGTCGTAGCCCGTTACCAGCGTGTTGGTGGGGTAGAAGTAATCCATCTCGGGGGTCTTGTCAGGCCAGCCGAGGGTGGAGAAAGGCCACAGCGCGGAGCTGAACCATGTATCCAGGGTGTCCTCGTCCTGCTTTACGGGAGCGCCGCACTCCGGGCACTTCTCCAGCGGGTCGAGGGAGATAGCGGTGTGCCTGCACGCGGGGTTCTGGCAGTAGTACGCCGGAATTCTGTGACCCCACCACAGCTGTCTGGAAATGCACCAGTCGCGTATATTCTCCATCCAGTAGAGGTAGCCGTTCTCAAAGCGCTTCGGAATATAGCGCAGCTCCCCGGACTTTACAACGTCGATAGCGGGCTGTGCGAGTTCCTTCATGGAAACGAACCACTGCAGGGAAGCGCGCGGCTCTACGGTAGTACCGCAGCGCTGGCAGCAGCCGACGTTGTGCCTGTGCGGCTCTACCTTAACGAGAAGTCCCTGCGCCTCGAGGTCGGCTACCATCTGCTTTCTTGCCTCGTAGCGGTCCATGCCTGCGTACTTGCCGCCAACGTCGGCGCTGATGGTCGCGTCGTCGTTCATCATGGAAATTACGGGCAGGTCGTGGCGCTGACCTACCATGAAGTCGTTGGGGTCGTGCGCGGGGGTTATCTTAACGACGCCGGTGCCGAATTCCACGTCAACGTAGTCGTCGGCGATTATCGGAATTTCGCGGTCGGTCAGCGGAAGCTTCACCATCTTGCCGACGATATCCTTGTAGCGGTCGTCGTTGGGGTTTACAGCCAGCGCGGAGTCGCCCAGCAGCGTTTCGGGACGGGTGGTGGCTATCTCAACGAAGCCGGAGCCGTCAGCCAGCGGGTAGTTGATGTGCCAGAAGAAGCCGTCCTGCTCCTCGTATTCGCACTCGATATCAGAGATGGAAGTCCTGCAGTTGGGGCACCAGTTTATCATTCTCACGCCGTGGTAGATGAGCCCCTTGTTGTAGAGGTCCATGAATACCTTCTGCACCGCCCTGGAGCAGCCCTCGTCCAGCGTGAAGCGCTCGCGCTGCCAGTCGCAGGAGCTTCCCAGCTTCTTTAACTGCTGGACTATCCTGCCGCCGTAAACGCGCTTCCAGTCCCATGCGCGCTTGAGGAATTCCTCTCTGCCTATCTGCTCCTTGGTGAGCCCCTCTTCCTTCATCTTGCCGACTATCTTTGCCTCGGTGGCGATGGAAGCGTGGTCGGTGCCCGGCAGCCACAGTGCGGAATATCCCTGCATTCTCCTCCAGCGGATAAGGATATCCTGGAGGGTGTTGTCCAGCGCGTGACCCATGTGGAGCTGTCCGGTGATGTTTGGCGGGGGGATAACGATGGTGTAGGGCTTCTTCTTCGGGTCTATCTCAGCGTGAAAGTAGCCCTTTTCCTCCCAGTTATGGTAGATACGGTCCTCGAATTCCTTCGGGGCGTAGGTCTTTGCAAGTTCCTTTCTCATTGCAATGTTGTCCTTTCGTTTTCGGATATATTTACGCTTTTGCGTTATTGGCTTTCAGTGAATTGACGAGATTTTCGTCCGGGGTGACGTACAGCGTGCGGTTGTTCGTGAATATCACCATGCCCGGCTTTGCGCCCGCGGGCTTCTTGACGAACTTCACCGCGACGTAATCCACCGGCACGCCGGAGCCGCTCCTCCCCTTTGAGTGGAATGCAGCCAGCTGCGCCGCCTCGAACAGGGTCTGTTCCCCGGGCTGCCTGCCCTCGGTGCGGATTATCACGTGGGAACCCGCTATACCCTGGGTGTGCAGCCATATATCGGTGGCTTTCGCGGTTTTCAGGGTGAGCTGGTCGTTCTGCCGGTTGTTCCTGCCGACGAGAATTTCGAACCCCTCGCTGGAGCGGAAATGCAGCGGGTCGGAGGTCTTTTTCACTTTTTCGTCCGCTCTCACGCCGCCCTTGAGGTAGCCCTGCTCCCGCAGTTCCCTGCGTATCTCCGCGAGGTCGCTCTCGCTGTCGGTGCGGCTCGCGGCGTCGAAAACGCTGTCGATGTAGACGAGTTCCTGCTGCCCCTTTGCGATAAGTTCGGTGAGCTTCTTTTCAGCCGTGTCCAGCTTGCGGTACTCGGTGTAGTACTTCTGCGCATTCTGCGCCGGGGTGAGCCGCGGGTCCAGCTGTATTTCCACCGGCTCCCCGGTGGTGAAGTCCTCCAGCACCGCTTTGCTCTGTCCCTTTTCCAGCCGCCAGATGTTCGCGTTTATCAGGTCGCCCCGCACTCGGAAAACCTCCCGCTCGGAGCATTCCGCGAGTTCCTTTTTCTGAAGCTCGAGCTTTCTGGAAACGCGCTCGTAGCTGTTCATCAGGAGCTTCAGCAGGTCGTGGGCGCGCTGCCTGGTGCGCTCCGTCCTGTCCTGAGAGGCAAAGAAGCCGTCCAGCAGTTCGTTTGCGGAATTCTCGTGGCTTATCACCATCGACGTGGAATACTGCTCGATGTTGATGAAGCAGAAGTCCTTTTTTCTGCCCCCCGGCTCTGAAACCACAGTGAAGCAGCATTCCCCGCCGGAGACCGCGGACTTCACCCTGCCGAGAATGAACCGCAGCCTGTCCTTAGCGCTGTCTGAGAGCGCATTGCACGCCGCGTCCACGTCCTTGGCGGAATACCACGCCATCTCCCGGGTGAGTATCGGGGAAACGCCCTCCAGCACCGCGGAAAGCTTCTTGCAGAGCCGCTCGGGGCTGTCCGCTATCGCGTCGAGCACCTGCTGCGGCTCAGCGTCCAGAAGGCACAGCCTGTCCTGGCGCGGCGGGGCTTCATACTGAATTCCCGGCAGCACGCGGCGCACGGAAGAAATATCGTCGGTGATACGCTTCACGCTGTCGATAACGCGCCCGTCCCGCACAAGGATTATGTTGCTGTGACGTCCCATTATCTCGGCGACGAGGGAATTCGTCACGATGTCGCCTATTTCGTTGGTGCACTCAAAATCCAGCGAGACTATGCGCTCCAGCCCGTCCTGGCGTATTGCCATGAGCCTGCCGCCGGAAAGGTGCTTCCGCAGCAGCATGCAGAACATGGGCGGCTGCTGGGGGTTCTCAAACGCGGCGGTGGTGAGGTTCACGCGGGCGCTCACGCTGTTTGCCGAGAGCACTATTTTCTTGCCCCCGTCGCGGTAGGTGCGCAGGGAAACCACTATTTCCTCGCGGGACGGCTGATACACCTTGTCCACCCGCGCGCCTACCAGCGGCTGCAGCTCGTTGCAGACTATATGCAGAAAAGCTCCGTCAAGTGACAAACAAACACCCCCAGGTCAATTCGGAATTAAGAATATAGTTTTGCGCAGCCCGATACTTTATCCATCTGCATTATGCACCCAAGTGCGCAAAACTCGAATTCCGAATTAAACATAACTGCACGGTTCGGTCTCGCTGTCTGCCGAGAACACCGGTACCTCCGGAAATGCCCTGCTCAGCAGCATAGCGAGCCTGTGGGAAGCGCACTTCTCCGTGCCGTAGTGCCCCGCGTCGATAAGCGCCATGCCAAGCGTGTGGGCTTCCACCCAGACGGAATGCCTGACGTCCCCCGTGACCAGCGCGTGGCAGCCCAGCGCAGCCGCTCTTTCGAGCAGGTCGCCGCCGGAACCGGAGCACACTCCCACGCGGGTTATCGCGTGAGTGTCGCCCTCGCAGTACTTCACGCTCTCGAGGTCGAGGGCGTTCTTGCAGTGCTCCGCGAGCGTCCTTGCAGTGAACCCCAGCGGGAGGTCCGCAATGCCCCCTATGCCCAGTCCGTTGGGCTGGGTCTGCTCCAGGACTCCCGCGCTCTGCCAGCCCAGGAGTTCCATCAGCGTGTCGTTCACCCCCGCTTCGCACATGTCAAAGTTGGTATGTACCGCGATGGCGCTGATGTCGTTGCGCACCAGGGAATACACCGGAGTCCCCGCAAGGACTTTCTTCAGCGGGTGGAATATCACCGGGTGGTGCGAAACTATAAGGTTCGCGTTCTTCGAAACTGCTTCGCTGATTATCTCCTGCGTTATATCAAGGCAGGTGGCTATGCCGGTGATGTTCTCGACGGAACTGCCGGTCAGCAGACCTACGTTGTCATAACTTTCCGCAGTTTTCATCGGCGCGATGGTGTTCAGGAATTCCAGCACCTGACCTACTTTTACTGCCATACTGCCTCCTTATTCGTGTTCATGCGCCAGCGCGGTTATCTTCCCCGCAAGGGCGCGTAATTCCCCCGCGCGTGAGCTGTCAGCCGGGGAACGTTCCATGCCTGCCGCGTTCTTTTCAAGCTTGCCTGCGATGTGCCTCAGCATGAGCGGGTCGGTTATCTTCCCGCAGTAGCAGAACAGCTCGTCAGGCTCTGCAACAACGCCCGTGTGCCTCACGAGCATGACGGAATAGAAGCGCTCGCCGTCGGCTGCGGCGCGCTCCTCCATTATCTCAAAGCCGCTGCGGTAAAGCTCCCTGCGCAGCACCTCTGCCTTGGTCATTGGCTGCAGAATGAACCGGGTGTCCCCTGAAAGGAACCTGCACCCGGAAATTATCCTCATGATGAGTTCGCCGCCCATGCCGCATATCACGACATCGTCCGCGAAATCTATCCTGTCCAGCCCGTCGGAGAGCACGGCTTCAACGTTAGTCACGCCCTGCTCCGCGATAGTCCTGCGGGCGGCGTCAAGGGGACCCTCGCGCACGTCTGAGGCTATCACGCGCTTTGCGCCGGTCTGCGCAAGGTAGCAGGCAAGCAGCGCGTGGTCGGTGCCTACGTCGCAGACGGTGCCCCCCCTGCGGCAGAGACTGGCTGCGGCGCTGAGCCTGCTGGTGAGTTTTACCATTATTCGCCCATAACTGCGTTGAGCTGCTCGACTATCTCGTCGGCGTCAACACCGTGCACCATGCATGCCTGCTCAACGGTCTCCCCGCGGGAAGCCGGGCAGCCCAGGCAGTGCATTCCCATGCTGAAGAAGATGGGCGCTGCAGCCTCGCCTGCTACGTCCAGAATATCGCCGATAACTGTATCCTTTGTTACTTTCATTGTTGTAATTCCTTTCATTCTGTGCGATTTCCCCGCGGATTTGCGCGGAGAGATAAATATACATCATATATTATAGCACAGCTTTAGTATTTTGTCCAGAGGTATTTTGATTAATTCGGAATTCGTAATTCGGAATTCGGAATTATTGTGTCTGCTTCGCAGACATTATTTCAAAAACTTTGATAGATACAACACAGGGCGAAAGTGAATTGCTACTTTCGCCCTGTAGTGTTCCTATAAAAGTTTTTTAAGATATTATCGCCGTAGGCGATACCATAATTACGAATTAAGAATTACGAATTCCGAATTGAATTAAATTCCGAATTAGCTCGCTTTCCCCTTTCCCACCCTCGTCCGGCTGCCTGACGACTGGTCGTTAAAATGCGGCGTATGTGTGCGTTTGTAACATTACAGGGCATGCACTGTGTCAGTACGGTATGCGCCCGGTCATACCGATAGCTGCGGCTCATTCTCAGCCGCTGAGATGTCGCCCACCGCTGCCGGACTACCATCGGAATTCAATCAGTTATCAGCTCCGTCGTCCAGTTGAGCCCCTGGATTTTCTCGTCCAGCTCGCGGAGTTCCCGTGAAAGCCTGTCAACGTCCTTCTGGAGCTCTGAAACGTCCACCGTGCTGCGCACCGCTATTTCCGCGCGGGAATAGCGGTCCACCCTGCTGCTCGCGCAGTCCAGGAACCCGCGCAGCATCGCGACGCGCTTTTTCATGCAGTCGCGCCTGGCGAGAAGCCCGGTCATGGTGGAGCCGTCGGCTGTTGTGCGGCTGTTTGTCAGGTTTATCTGTACTATCAGCGTTTCCATGCGGCTGACGAGGGAGTCCATTTCCGCGAGGAGCGCTTTCGGGTCCTCGGCAGGGGAGTCGCCCTCCTGCACCTTTGCGTTGTTGGCGAGCCTGTCGTTCAGCTCGGAAAGCCTGCGCTGAATGTCCGCGCGTTCTGATAATGCTACTGCAAGTTTCATATGCTGTCTCCTTTTTCCTTTGCTTGTATGTATTCCGTTATGATCTTCGCGGTTTCCCCGGCGCCTATCGCGGAGTTCACCAGCAGGTCGTAGTTACGCCGGTCGCCCCATTCCAGCCCGGACATGCTGCGGTAATACGCGCCCCTTGCCTCGTCGGAACGGCGCATGTTGCGCTCCGCAGCGGCGCGGTCGTCACCGTACTGCTCCATTATCCGCGCAATGCGGAATTCCTCGGGGGCGTAGATGAACACCCGCACAACGTCCCTGTGGTCCTGCAGGATGTGGTCTGCAGCCCTGCCGACTATCACGCAGCTTCCGTTTTCCGCGATACGGCGAATGACTTTGTTCTGCGCCTGCACCGCGTGCTGCACCACCTTTGTGCTGAGGTAGAGTTCCTGCAGGCGCTCGGGGGAATTGCGGTTGATGTCGGAGATGAATTCCCGGTCAAGACCGCTTTCCTGGGCGGCAAGCGCAGTCATTTCCTTGTAGTAGAACGGAATGCCGAGTTCCTCAGCCACCAGCCTGCCTATCTGCTTGCCCGAGGAACCGTGTTCCCGGGCGATGGTGACGATGACGCCGGGGTGCGAGGGCTTTATGACGGCGCTGGCTTCCTCGGGCTTTCTCTCGTGGGAAACGTACGGCTTTTTCAGGAACTTTCTGTAGAGGACAAAGCCGACGACGCTGGTCACGCTGTCAGTCACGGGGAACGTCAGCCAGAAGTAATCCAGCCCGAACCGCGAGAACAAAAACGCCAGCGGCACGAACAGCACCACGGTGCGCACCACGGTGAGCAGCGAGCTTTTCACGCTGGAACCCACCGCTTGAAAGAACACCGGGAACGTCAGCGAGGACACCAGCGGAATGAAGCTGATGCCGATCAGCCGGAACGCGTTGATACCTATTTCAATGACGAGGGGGTCATCCGAGAACACGCTGAGCAGCTCCTTTGGAATGAACTCGAAGCACAGCGTGCCGATGAACATCAGCGCCATGCCGAATATCATCGAGGTGGAGAGCGTCTTGCGGCAGCGGTCGATGTTACGCGCGGCGTAGTTGAAGCTTATCACGGGCACGATGCAGGTCTGCATTGAGCCGAGGGGAATGAAGATTATCGTCTGCCATTTGTAGTACAGCCCCAGCACGGTGACTGCCTGGTCGGAGAAGGTCGCGAGTATCATGTTCAGCCCGAATATGTACAGCGTATACGCCGACTGCATGAGGATATTCGGGGTGCCGAGCCGGTAGATGACGCCGATGTGCCCGGGGAACTTACGCAGCGCGGGGGGCTTCCTGACGCCGTTTTTCATGACTATCAGCGCCGCCACTACCTGCCCGGCGACTGTTGCGACGGCGGCGCCTGAAATCCCCATCTCGGGCAGACCGAACATGCCGAAGATGAGGAGCGGGTCCAGCGCGATATTGGTGAGTGCGCCGACTATCTGCGCTATCATCGGGCGCTTCATGTTGCCGTCCGCCTGGTGGATCTTAGTCCATATGCTCTCGAGGAAAAGCCCGAAGCTGAACACGCAGACTATGCGCCCGTAGCTTATCACGGCTTCTATGACTTCCGGGGTGGTGGTGGACATTTTCGCATACGCCGGCATTATCGCCCAGCACACAGCCGCGAAAACAGCCCACAGCGCCACCGCGAGCGGGGTGCCTGTCCCGGCGTATTCGTCGGCTTCCGCGCGCCGGCCGGAGCCCAGCCGGGCAGCCATCACCGTGTTTATGCCCACGCCGGAGCCCACCGCCAGCGCTATCATCAGCAGCTGTATCGGGTAGATTATCGACAGCGCCGTCAGCCCGGTCTGCGAGTAATTCGCGACGAAAAGGCTGTCCACTATGTTGTACAGCGCCTGTATCAGCTGCGCCAGCATCACCGGCGGCGCCAGCCTGAAAAGCACCTTTGATATCTTTTCCCTTCCGAATAGTTCGTTTGTGTCCATTTCGTCCCCTGCCTTTTATGTCTATGGGTACATTATATACTTTGTGAGGGGATTTGTCAATAATTCGGAATTAGGAATTCGGAATTTCGGTGTCCCCTGTTGCCCACTGTTGGGCGACATCGTGTCGCCCTTTTGGGGCAACGGCGCAGACATCGTGTCTGCGGCTTCGCGGACGTTATCTCAAAAGATTTACTATAAAACACATAGGGCGAAAGTGAATTGCTTCTTTCGCCCTGTAGTGTTTCTATAAAAGTTTTTTAATCGCCGGAGGCGATACCATAATTCCGAATTCCGAATTAAGCTCTTACCTTCCGATGAGTTTCCGGCGCACGAACAGCAGAATGAACACCGCGCCGATGACTATCACCAGAATGCCCAGCGCGAGTATCCACGGGTGGCCGCTGGTGTTCACGACCTTGATGTAGTAGTCCATGATTCTGACGTTGTCCGCGAGGTCAGCCTGGTCAATTTCGAAGAAATCTGCGGTCCATTCGCGGATTATGCGCTTGTCGTCGTCGTCCATCGCGGTGACTTTGCCCTTGAATTCAATGGGGGTCACGTCCTTGAGGTCGTCAAAGGTGACGGTCTGGGTCGCCTGGCGCTCCAGCTTGCTCAGCAGCGCCTTGTCAGCGGTGTAGATGCCCCAGAAGTCGTAATCGTCGGTGCAGATGAGGTAGTATGTGCCGACTTCCTGCTTGCCGTTGTCGCCCTCTCGGGTGACTGTTTCGTACCCTCCGAGGTTAAAGGGCAGTTCGCCGCTGATTATCATGCCCTCTTTGATGGTGTCTGCGGTCAGGGTGCTGTAGTCAACACCGGGCTGCGCGTTGTCGATGAGTTCCCCGGCAATGACGACGGTCAGCACGATGCCGACGACCATAAGCGCTATGCCGTTTAAAAGTAGACGTATTCCTCTCATGTTTTCTTTCCTTTTCTTTTATAATATGTATTCTTTGGCGCTTTTGTGTGATATCACATAAAACAGCCTGTAATGATTATACCATAGTTTGCCTGCGGGGTCAAGGGCTTTCGGCTTATTTTCTCAGATTTATGCACTATTTACCCTTTTCATTGACTTTTCAACAGTAAATATGTTATAATTAATAAATATATATGTAAATTGCGTTTCATGAGAATTGCTGCGCAGATGTGCATTTTGCAGGTTGATTATGACAGAAAACCGTAAATTTTACGCTGTTTTTATAAAAAATGTACAAAAAAACTATTCGTTGCACACGATAATCAATGCTTTTTAATCATTGACAGATTTTGAATTAAAGGTTATTATATTATTGCAAAGAAATATTCCGCAAGGGATTTTCTGAGATAAAAGAAATACAACCCAAAACGCGCTGCTCAGCAGAATTCCGATACATCTCAGGGAATGACGCAGGAGCGGCAACAAGGAAAGGACGAAACCCAAAATGAAAAATGCATTCAGAAAGGTTGCAGCAGCTGCGCTCGCAGCCAGCATGATGGTACCGTTCGCAGGCTGTGCAAACAACGGCAACAGCAGCACCGCAGACAACTCCGCATCAGAAGGCAACTCCAGCGTAGCAGAAGGCGCAAACGGCAAGCTCGTTATAGGCGGCATCGGCCCGATCACCGGCGCAGCTGCAGTTTATGGCAACGCCGTTAAGAACGGCGCTCAGCTCGCAGTCAACGAGATCAACGCTGCAGGCGGCGTAAACGGCATGACCCTCGAGTTCAACTTCCAGGACGACGAGCACGACCCCGAGAAGTCCGTAAACGCATACAACACCCTTAAGGACGCCGGCATGAAGCTGCTGGTAGGCACCGTTACCTCCGCTCCCTGCGTTGCAGTAAGCGCCGAGGCTGCCAAGGACAACATGTTCCTGCTCACTCCGTCCGGTTCTTCACTGGACGCTATCTCCGCAGGCGACAACTGCTTCCGCGTATGCTTCACCGACCCTGGTCAGGGTAAGATCGCCGCTGACTACATCGCTGACAACAGCCTGGCTACCAAGGTAGGCATCATCTACGACAGCTCCGACGTATATTCCACCGGTATCCTCGACGGCTTCAAGGCTGAGGCTAAGGAAAAGGGTCTGGAGATCTCCGCTGAGGAAGCTTTCACAGCTGACGCCAAGACTGACTTCTCCGTACAGATCCAGAAGGTTATGGACAGCGGCGCTGACCTGCTCTTCCTGCCGATCTACTACCAGGAAGCTTCCCTGATCCTGCAGCAGGCAAAGTCCGCTGGCATGAACATGACAGTATTCGGCGGCGACGGTCTGGACGGCCTTATCGACCAGCTCGGCGACAAGGTAGACATCGCTCAGGACGTTCTCGTTATGACTCCTTTCGCAGCTTCTTCTCCTGATGAGAAGTCCGCTAAGTTCACCGCTGCTTATGAGGAAATGACAAACGGCGAGGTTCCGATCCAGTTCGCAGCCGACGCTTACGACGCAGTTTACGCTATCAAGATGGCTCTCGAGAAGGCTGAGATCAGCGACGCTTCCATGAGCGCTTCCGATATCTGCGACAAGGTAAAGGTAGCTATGACCGAGATCACCCTCGACGGTGTAACTGGTTCCACGACATGGACCGCTGACGGCGAGCCCACCAAGGCTCCGCAGGTAATGAAGATCGTTGTCAAGGACGGCGTAGGTTCCTACGAGTCCGCTCAGTGATCGCTGAACTGAATTAAATCGCAGATAAGACCCGTATGTATGGTTTCTCCGGTTTTTTCCGGGGAAACTGTACGGGTCTCATTTGTATAATTACGGCAATTTGTACAGCAGACTTACTGCCGTAAATCAAAGCAGATTTATTAAACCGTCGGAAAAGTCACTAAAGTGACTTTTTCGCCGAACATCTCAGCTGCGCGCACGTCTTGGCGGCTTTGCCGCCAACCCGTACACTTGCTGAGATAGCAGTATTTTTTGACCCGGCAAAGCTGGGTCAAAAAATGGATTTCAAAAGCCTGCTTCGCAGGCAAATTGAAATTTTGACAAGCTGGCAGATTAAATAAGTCTGTTTTGATATGCGGCAGATAAAATTCCGGAAGGAGAAGGTCCTATATGAGCTTTGTATCTTATCTCATCAGCGGAATAAGCCTCGGGAGTATCTACGCGCTCATCGCGCTGGGTTACACGATGGTTTATGGTATCGCGAAGATGCTGAACTTCGCGCACGGCGATATCATCATGGTAGGCGGCTATGCGGTTTTCACCGCGATGTCCACCGCATGGTGCCCGGTGTGGCTGTCAGTCATCATCAGTATCGTGGTGTGCACGGTGCTGGGCGTCGTCATCGAAAAGGTGGCTTACAAGCCGCTGCGTAACGCGCCCCCTCTCGCGGTGCTCATCACCGCCATCGGCGTCAGCTACCTGCTCCAGAACCTCGCGCTGCTGATTTTCGGCTCCGCTGCACGGAACTTCACCTCCGTCGTTGACGGCATGCCTCCGTTCATGACCGTTTCCGAGACCGGCACGCACTTCTTCACCGCGGTGGAGCCCGGCGTGCAGACTTCCCTCAAGGTGTCGATGGAAACGTTCCTGTCCATCGTTGTCTCCCTTGTGATAATGGCGGCGCTGACCTGGTTCATCAACAAGACCAAGGCCGGCAAGGCAATGCTCGCAGTGGCTGAGGACAAGGGCGCTGCGCAGCTCATGGGAATAAACGTCAACAGCACCATCTCGCTGACGTTCGCTATCGGTTCCGCGCTGGCGGCGGTGGCAAGCGTGCTGATGTGCTCCGCTTATCCGCAGCTCAGCCCCTACACCGGCTCGATGCCTGGTATCAAGGCGTTCGTTGCGGCAGTTTTCGGCGGCATAGGGTCCATTCCCGGCGCTATGATAGGCGGCGTGCTGCTGGGAATTATCGAGCAGCTTGCAAAGGCTTACATATCCTCTCAGCTGTCTGACGCTATCGTGTTCCTGGTGCTGATAATCGTGCTGGTGGTAAGACCTACCGGCATCCTCGGCAAGAAGATACGCGAAAAGGTTTAAGGGGGCAGGGACATGACAAAGACGACAAAGAACAACTTCATCACCTGCGGTATCACGCTGGGACTTTTCGTGATATTCGGCGTGCTTTCCATGACGGGCGTGCTGGGCAGCCAGTATTCCGGTCTGCTTATCCCGATAGGCATCTACATCATACTTTCCATCTCGCTGAACCTCACGGTGGGCGTGCTGGGTGAGCTTTCCCTCGGCCATGCGGGCTTTATGTGCGTCGGCGCTTATGCGGGCGGTATTTTCTCCCTCATCACGCAGGAGAGCATCAACCCCTCCTGGCTGCGCATGATACTCGCGCTGTTCGTCGGCGCGGTGGCTGCGGCTATCTTCGGCGTGCTCATCGGTATACCGGTGCTGCGCTTGCGCGGCGACTACCTCGCCATCGTCACCCTGGGTTTCGGTGAGATAATCAAGGCGCTTGCCAACAACATCTATCTCACCATGGACAAGAACGGGCTGCATTTCAGCTTTGCTTCCGCGGTGTCTGACGCGGACCCCGAGACCAGCAGGCTTATCCTGGAGGGCGCAAAGGGAATGAAAGCCCCGCAGGACACCGACCTTATCCTCGTCGTGGTCGTACTGATGATATGCCTCGTTATCCTCATGAACTTCATCAATTCCCGCACCGGCCGCGCCTGCATGGCAGTACGCGATAACTACATCGCCGCGCAGTCCGTGGGAATAAACGTCACTAAGTTCAGGCTCATCGCGTTCACCGTTTCCGCGGCTATCGCGGGCGTTGCGGGCGTGCTTTACGCGCATTCCCTCACGGTGCTGGCGCCGAAGAAGTTCGACTACAACCTGTCGATACTCATTCTGGTGTTCGTGGTGCTGGGCGGACTTGGCAGCCTGCGCGGCTCCGTCATCGCGACCATCGTTCTGTACGCGCTGCCTGAGATATTCCGCGAACTTGGCGACTACAGAATGCTCATCTATGCGATAGTGCTCATTCTCATGATGATATTCAACAACTCGCCCGCGTTCATCGCAATGCGCGAGAGACTGGGCGTTTCCGCTCCGGTACAGAAGATAAAGGGAATATTCACACGAAAGAAGAACACAGCGGGAGGTGCGGACAATGGCTGAGAGCAACATTCTTGAGGTCAGGAACCTCTCGATACAGTTCGGTGGACTTCGCGCCGTTGACGGACTGAACATGACCATAAAGAAGGGGCAGCTGTACGGGCTTATCGGTCCCAACGGTGCCGGCAAGACCACGGTATTCAACATGCTGACCGGAGTGTACAAGCCCACCACCGGCACCATTCTGCTGGACGGGCAGAACATCACCGGCAAGCCTTCCATCTACATCAACCGCGCGGGTATCGCGAGAACGTTCCAGAACATACGTCTGTTCAAGGCGATGAGCGTGCTGGACAACGTAAAGGCAGGGCTGCACAACCACATGAATTACACCGCGATAGAGGGCGTGCTGAGGCTCCCGCGGTACTTTAAGGAAGAGAAGCGCGCCAACGAAAAGGCGATGGAGCTGCTGAAGGTGTTCGAGCTCGACGGTGAAGCGGAGCAGCTTGCCGCGAACCTCCCCTACGGCAAGCAGAGGAAGCTCGAGATAGCCCGCGCGCTCGCCACCGACCCGAAACTGCTGCTTCTCGACGAGCCGGCAGCCGGCATGAACCCTAACGAGACCGAGGAACTCATGCAGACGATACACTTCGTGCGGGACAAGTTCAATATGACGATACTGCTCATCGAGCACGACATGAAGCTGGTTTCCGGCATATGCGAGGAACTGACGGTGCTCAACTTCGGGCAGGAACTCGCGCAGGGCGAGACTTCGGCAGTGCTCAACGACCCGAAGGTCATCACCGCATATCTTGGAGAATAAGGAGGGAACGCTCATGTCAATGCTGTCAATCAGGGACCTGCAGGTGTACTACGGCGCGATAAACGCGATAAAGGGCATTTCCTTTGATGTAGAGCAGGGGGAGATAATCGCGCTCATCGGTGCAAACGGCGCCGGCAAGACCACGATACTCCACACCATCACGGGACTGGTGCAGGCAAAGCACGGCTCCATTATGTTCGGTGGAAAGGACCTCACAAAGACCCCGGCGCACAAGATAGTCTCCATGGGTATGGCGCACGTGCCGGAGGGACGCCGCGTGTTCGCGCAGCTTTCGGTTTATGAGAACCTCATGCTGGGCGCGTTCACCCGCAAGGACAAGGACGAGATAAACGAGTCGCTGAAGAAGGTGTTCGATCGCTTCCCCAGGCTGGAGGAAAGGCGCACGCAGGCTGCAGGAACGCTTTCAGGCGGCGAGCAGCAGATGCTGGCGATGGGCAGGGCGCTGATGTCCAAGCCGTCGATAATCCTGATGGACGAGCCGTCCATGGGACTTTCGCCCCTGTATGTAAGCGAGATATTCGACATAATCCAGGAGATAAACAAGTCCGGCACCACCGTGCTGCTGGTAGAACAGAACGCGAAGAAGGCGCTTTCCATCGCGAACCGCGCATACGTCCTCGAGACCGGCAGGATAGTGCTTTCCGGCGACGCAAAGGAACTCATGAACAACGACCAGGTCAAGAAAGCATACCTTGGTGAATAACGGGAGGGCGCTATGGATAACACTATATCGAAAAAGTTTATAGTCACCATTGCGAGAGGCTACGGCAGCGGTGGCAGGACTATCGGCAAAATGCTCGCTGACAGGCTGGGCGTGAAGTTCTACGACAAGGACCTTATCCGCATGGCTTCCGACGTGAGCGGCATAAACGAATCCCTTTTCGGGCAGAGCGATGAAAAGACCAAATCCGGCGTATTCGGCAAGCCCGGCGTTTACAAGGGCGAGGTCATAGCCCCCGGCAAGTCCGGCTTTATCTCCGAGGAGAACCTGTTCAACTACCAGGCGATGGTGATAAAGCAGATAGCCGGGGAGGGCAGCTGCGTTATCGTGGGCAGGTGCGCGGATTACGTCCTGCGCGACGACCCGTCGGTGGTGCGCGTGTTCATCTACGCCGACGAGGAAGCCTGCATAAAGAACGCCGCTGACGTAAAGGGCATCACCGACCGCAGGGAAGCCCTCAAAACCATCGCTTCCACCGACAAGGAGCGCGCAGCCTACTACAAGGCGCACACCGGAAGAGAGTGGATAGACGCCCGCAACTACGACCTCTGCCTGAACAGCGGAAACCTCGGGTTTGATAAGTGCGTGGAAATTATTACGAACTTTATAGGGATAAAGCTGCAGTAAAATCTAATTCGGAATTCGAGTTTTGCGCACTTGAGTGCATAATGCTGATGGATGAAGTAACGGGCTGCGCAAAACTATATTCGGAATTCGGAATTATTGTGTCTGCTTCGCAGACATTATTTCAAAAACTTTGATAGATACAACACAGGGCGAAAGTGAATTGCTACTTTCGCCCTGTAGTGTTCCTATAAAAGTTTTTTAAGATATTATCGCCGTAGGCGATACCATAATTACGAATTAAGAATTACGAATTCCGAATTGAATTAAATTCCGAATTAGCTCGCTTTCCCCTTTCCCACCCTCGTCCGGCTGCCTGACGACTGGTCGTTAAAATGCGGCGTATGTGTGCGTTTGTAACATTACAGGGCATGCACTGTGTCAGTACGGTATGCGCCCGGTCATACCGATAGCTGCGGCTCATTCTCAGCCGCTGAGATGTCGCCCACCGCTGCCGGACTACCATCGGAATTCAATCAGTTATCAGCTCCGTCGTCCAGTTGAGCCCCTGGATTTTCTCGTCCAGCTCGCGGAGTTCCCGTGAAAGCCTGTCAACGTCCTTCTGGAGCTCTGAAACGTCCACCGTGCTGCGCACCGCTATTTCCGCGCGGGAATAGCGGTCCACCCTGCTGCTCGCGCAGTCCAGGAACCCGCGCAGCATCGCGACGCGCTTTTTCATGCAGTCGCGCCTGGCGAGAAGCCCGGTCATGGTGGAGCCGTCGGCTGTTGTGCGGCTGTTTGTCAGGTTTATCTGTACTATCAGCGTTTCCATGCGGCTGACGAGGGAGTCCATTTCCGCGAGGAGCGCTTTCGGGTCCTCGGCAGGGGAGTCGCCCTCCTGCACCTTTGCGTTGTTGGCGAGCCTGTCGTTCAGCTCGGAAAGCCTGCGCTGAATGTCCGCGCGTTCTGATAATGCTACTGCAAGTTTCATATGCTGTCTCCTTTTTCCTTTGCTTGTATGTATTCCGTTATGATCTTCGCGGTTTCCCCGGCGCCTATCGCGGAGTTCACCAGCAGGTCGTAGTTACGCCGGTCGCCCCATTCCAGCCCGGACATGCTGCGGTAATACGCGCCCCTTGCCTCGTCGGAACGGCGCATGTTGCGCTCCGCAGCGGCGCGGTCGTCACCGTACTGCTCCATTATCCGCGCAATGCGGAATTCCTCGGGGGCGTAGATGAACACCCGCACAACGTCCCTGTGGTCCTGCAGGATGTGGTCTGCAGCCCTGCCGACTATCACGCAGCTTCCGTTTTCCGCGATACGGCGAATGACTTTGTTCTGCGCCTGCACCGCGTGCTGCACCACCTTTGTGCTGAGGTAGAGTTCCTGCAGGCGCTCGGGGGAATTGCGGTTGATGTCGGAGATGAATTCCCGGTCAAGACCGCTTTCCTGGGCGGCAAGCGCAGTCATTTCCTTGTAGTAGAACGGAATGCCGAGTTCCTCAGCCACCAGCCTGCCTATCTGCTTGCCCGAGGAACCGTGTTCCCGGGCGATGGTGACGATGACGCCGGGGTGCGAGGGCTTTATGACGGCGCTGGCTTCCTCGGGCTTTCTCTCGTGGGAAACGTACGGCTTTTTCAGGAACTTTCTGTAGAGGACAAAGCCGACGACGCTGGTCACGCTGTCAGTCACGGGGAACGTCAGCCAGAAGTAATCCAGCCCGAACCGCGAGAACAAAAACGCCAGCGGCACGAACAGCACCACGGTGCGCACCACGGTGAGCAGCGAGCTTTTCACGCTGGAACCCACCGCTTGAAAGAACACCGGGAACGTCAGCGAGGACACCAGCGGAATGAAGCTGATGCCGATCAGCCGGAACGCGTTGATACCTATTTCAATGACGAGGGGGTCATCCGAGAACACGCTGAGCAGCTCCTTTGGAATGAACTCGAAGCACAGCGTGCCGATGAACATCAGCGCCATGCCGAATATCATCGAGGTGGAGAGCGTCTTGCGGCAGCGGTCGATGTTACGCGCGGCGTAGTTGAAGCTTATCACGGGCACGATGCAGGTCTGCATTGAGCCGAGGGGAATGAAGATTATCGTCTGCCATTTGTAGTACAGCCCCAGCACGGTGACTGCCTGGTCGGAGAAGGTCGCGAGTATCATGTTCAGCCCGAATATGTACAGCGTATACGCCGACTGCATGAGGATATTCGGGGTGCCGAGCCGGTAGATGACGCCGATGTGCCCGGGGAACTTACGCAGCGCGGGGGGCTTCCTGACGCCGTTTTTCATGACTATCAGCGCCGCCACTACCTGCCCGGCGACTGTTGCGACGGCGGCGCCTGAAATCCCCATCTCGGGCAGACCGAACATGCCGAAGATGAGGAGCGGGTCCAGCGCGATATTGGTGAGTGCGCCGACTATCTGCGCTATCATCGGGCGCTTCATGTTGCCGTCCGCCTGGTGGATCTTAGTCCATATGCTCTCGAGGAAAAGCCCGAAGCTGAACACGCAGACTATGCGCCCGTAGCTTATCACGGCTTCTATGACTTCCGGGGTGGTGGTGGACATTTTCGCATACGCCGGCATTATCGCCCAGCACACAGCCGCGAAAACAGCCCACAGCGCCACCGCGAGCGGGGTGCCTGTCCCGGCGTATTCGTCGGCTTCCGCGCGCCGGCCGGAGCCCAGCCGGGCAGCCATCACCGTGTTTATGCCCACGCCGGAGCCCACCGCCAGCGCTATCATCAGCAGCTGTATCGGGTAGATTATCGACAGCGCCGTCAGCCCGGTCTGCGAGTAATTCGCGACGAAAAGGCTGTCCACTATGTTGTACAGCGCCTGTATCAGCTGCGCCAGCATCACCGGCGGCGCCAGCCTGAAAAGCACCTTTGATATCTTTTCCCTTCCGAATAGTTCGTTTGTGTCCATTTCGTCCCCTGCCTTTTATGTCTATGGGTACATTATATACTTTGTGAGGGGATTTGTCAATAATTCGGAATTAGGAATTCGGAATTTCGGTGTCCCCTGTTGCCCACTGTTGGGCGACATCGTGTCGCCCTTTTGGGGCAACGGCGCAGACATCGTGTCTGCGGCTTCGCGGACGTTATCTCAAAAGATTTACTATAAAACACATAGGGCGAAAGTGAATTGCTTCTTTCGCCCTGTAGTGTTTCTATAAAAGTTTTTTAGATATTATCGCCGGAGGCGATACCATAATTCCGAATTACGAATTACGAATTCCGAATTAAACCAAGTTCCGAATTTAGTTTTGCGCACTCCGTTACTCTATCCATTTACATTATGCACACAAGTGCGCAAAACTCCGAATTGGATTATTGACTTTTCTCCGAAACTGTTCTATAATAAAACCAGTGACCCGAATATCGTCGTTCAAGGAGGAAAAACATGGACGAAATGAATAACGCCCCGGAACAGAGCCAGCCGGTAAACAGCCAGCCCGTTTCCCAGAGTGCCCCCGCGCCCCGTCAGATGTCCCCGGCAGAAGAAATGCTGGTCATGCAGCGCATGGACCAGGAACTCCTCGGGATATGCAACGGCATAAACTACATGGACTGCATAGGCGCCGTGCGCACCCTCGCCTATATCTGCGAGAGAGGTTACGCGCCGGTGATGCTCGACCACTACCTGCCGGGGGTATGTTCCGGCATCGACCAGGTGCTGGTGCGCGTCGCAGACCCCAACTACCTCAACGCCGTCTGCCAGGAAGCCGCGCAGCACCCTGCGCTGGACTGTCACCCTGCGACAAAGCAGTTCGTGGAAAGAGTGCAGTCGCAGTTCCGCACTGCCGAGGTGAACGCCCGCACCTACCGCGGCATAGTTTTCGGCAGCATGCAGGAGCTCAATGAGGCGCGCGCCGAGGAAGCCGAAATGGAGATGATAATGCGCTCCACCGCAAGGGACAACATGGAGAGCGTGATGGCTGCCATACAGCGCATGAACGCATTCCGCACCAGGCTGCGGGACTACTACATAAGCGTGCTCAACGAGTGGCTCGACGAGTGCGACCGCGCTGCCCGCACCTACCACGGCATGATATACGACACCATAGAGATACGCAACGCGGCAGAAGCGGAGTACCAGTCCAACCTGGAGTACGTGAACTCCATCGACCGCAGCAGCGAGGAAGCCGTAAAGGCAGCCTACGACCGCCTGTGCGCGGACAAATACCCGTCCTCCGACGAGCTGAAAGCGGAACTCGCAGCGGTGCTGAAAGCCTACGACACGCAGTTCCGCACGGTGGACGGCATACTGCTGCCCACCCGCGAGGAAGCAGCCGTATCCCGCAGGGAACTCGAAGAAATAACCACGCTCATGCCAAAGGCAGACCCCGAGGACGAGCCGGCGCTCCTTGAGATAAAGGCGCGGCTGGAACTCATGCACCCGCCTGTGCGCGACAGATACCTCAACTACATCAACAGCCTGCTGGCAAGCTACGACATGCGCATACGCACGTTCCGCGGGGTGGTATACGACACCCGCGAGGAAGCCGCGGCGCTCCGCTCCGAGAACGACGAGGCAGAACGTATCTGGAGCACGGTACGCGCCGACGACGAGCAGAGCATGTTCAACGCAAAGGCAGAAGTGGAGAAGTTCACGACGTTCCTAAAGGAAGAGAACACTGCAAGGCTCGACAAAATGCTCACCGACCTTGACACTGCGCTGCGCACGTTCAACGGCAGGCTCTATCCCACCCGTGAGGAAGCTTCCATAGCCGGTGCGGAATACAACGAGATAGCGCAGATGATGTCAACCCTCGACCCGCAGGACGAGCAGGCGATACTCACGGCGCGTGCAAGGGTCGCCGAGATGACCAGCGAATACGGCGCGAACGCCCTCGCAAATCTCGACAACATGTGGCGCGCCTACGACCTGAACCTGCGCACCTACCTCAACATCGTGTTCGACACCCGCGAGGAAGCCGCGAACGCGCGCCGGACCCGCGAGGAATTCTACCGCATGGAGAGCACGATGGATCTGTTCCAGCCGGCTTCTGTGATGGCGCTGGAGAATTACGCGAATTCCACGCTCAGCGAGAAGATGCGCCCCGAGGCGCTGGCGCTCATCGCGGACTTAAAGGACGTGCTGCAGAACGTGAACAAGGTGTTCACCGAGAACAGCGTCAACGACCCTGCGGTCGACAAAAAGGGCAGCGCCGAGATCTACAAGCAGGCTGAAAAGCTCATCCCGAGAATGGAGCGTTACCACCTCAACACCAACGGCATGCACACCGTCATGGAGCGCCATTACGCTTCCCTCAACCCCGGGCAGAAGATGGTGGCGTTCTTCAAGGGGAAGAAACACGGGAAGCAGAATTAATTCGGAATTCGAGTTTTGCGCACTTGTGTGCATAATGCAAATGGATAAAGAACGGGCTGCGCAAAACTAAATTCGGAATTCGTAATTCGGAATTCGGAATTTCGGTGTCCGCTTACGCGGACGAATTTAAATAACTTTTATAGATACAACGCAGGGCGAAAGATCATCTCTCGCCCTGTGTTGTTTTATAGTAAATTTATTTTAGATGATGTCCCGCGAAGCGGGACACAATAATTCCGAATTCCGCATTCCGAATTAAGAATTGAACCCCTGCTCCTGTCGGTCAGACGAATTCATATGAATAGCTGAACGGGTCCACTGCCGTGCCGTTTACGCGGGTCTCAAAGTGGAGGTGGTTGCCGGTGGACCAGCCGGTGGAACCGACGTAGCCGATGACGTCGCCCTTGTTGACTGTCTGCCCCACGCTCACCGTGACTGCGCTGCAGTGCGCGTAAACCGTGGAAAGCTCCCCGCCGTGGTCGATGATGATGTAGTTGCCGAAGCCGCCGTGCCAGCCTCCGTCGCCGTAAGCCGTGATGACCGTGCCGCCCTGCGCCGCGTAGATGTTCTTTCCGCCGATGCCGGCGTTGCCGACGTCAATGCCGTAGTGATTTCCACCGCGCCATGCGTCATAGCCGAAGTAGGTGGTTATGTACTGCAGGTTGCTGTCCAGCGGCCACCTGAACCCGTCGGAACTGTACACCGTGCCGCCGCTGTTCTCAGCCTGCTTTGCGCGGATAAGCTCCTTGATAGCCGCGTTGATTGCCTCGACGTCCTCGTTGGAGGCGTTTATCTCGCTGCGTATCTGGCTCATCTGGCTCTTGAGGTCCTCGTTGTCGCTGCTGAGGTCGTAGAGGTCGCTCGTGCGGGAATCCGCTATCTGCTGCACCTCCGCTTTCTTATCCTCCAGGTCGGAAAGCTCCCCCTCCAGCGCCGTCTTTTTGTCCAGCAGGTCCGCCTTTTCGGCGTTGAGCTGCTTTATGTCGTCCTCCAGCCCCTCGATGAGCTGCTGCTGCTCGTGGATATCGTCCAGCAGGCTGTTCATGAAATCCATGTTCTGCTCGCTGATGTTCTGCACCACGTCAACGTATGTGAAGAAGTTGTACCAGTCGTCGGAACCCTCGAGTATCGGCAGCGTGTCGGAGGTGTTGTTCATGTACAGCGCGCGTATCAGCTTCGCGAACTTTTTCAGGTTCTCCCTGTTCTGCGCTTCAAGGTCCGCGATGTCCGACTGCTTCTGCTCTATCTCAGCCTGCTTGTCCTCTATGCTCTGCTCGATGAGGTATATCTCATTTTCCTTTTCGCCTATCTTCTGCTGCTGTGTGGTTATCAGCTGACCGTAGGTGGTTATCTCGTCGTTTATTCCCTCTATCTGCTCGCGGAGAAGCCCCATCTGCGCGTTGTTCTCGTCAACGCTGCTGCTGAGGCTGCCTATCTGCTGCTCGCGCTTTTCGTTGTCCTTCTTTATCTGCTCCGCTTTCTGCTCCAGCTGCGCTATCTCCTGGTCGTAATCCTTCGTCTGCGCGGAGGCGCTGCTTATCGCGGGCGCTGCCGCAGTCATCACCGCTGCAAGTGCCGCTGCGATTATTCGTGTTCCTTTCACCATTGTTATTCATTCCCCTTTGAATTTCAGTGAACTGCTTTTACTAAATAAGACAGAAAAAATCGTCTTTTGTTACATTTTTATTATACACCAGGCAAAGCCGCTATGTCAAGCGCCATATTCTGTAAATATGAACTTTCACAGGATTTTCATTCCACGCTGCGGGAATATTTCCGCGAAAATCCCCCACAATATAGCTCAGGGACGCCGACAGCATCCCACTACGCCGAAAGGAATGAACGAACATGAAGAGATACATCGTCCTCGCTGCGGTATGCGCGCTGCTCGCAGGGGGAATTTCCGCGCTGCCTGCCGCGGTGGAAGCAGGCGTGCCGGTATGCAGCACAGTAACGCCGAAAGTGGTCAGCTACAGCGAGAGCGTGCGCAGCAGCGGGAGCCTTTCCTACATCGGGCAGAGCGACGTGACTTCCGCGCTGCCGCTGGTAATTGAGAAATTCACGGTGCAGCCCGGTGACTGCGTGACTGCCGGGGACGTCGTCGCGCGGGTGGACAGGCGGGCGAGCGAAACGTTCATCGCGGGGCTGGGGAAGGTGTCGCAGCTGGCTGCCACGACTGCGGGACTTTCCACCGCGATGTCGCTCATTCCCGACAACATCACTGCCGACCGCTCGGGGAGGGTGGTTTCCACAGCGGGCAACGGGGCTTCCGTTGAAGCGGGGGGGAGCATCGCTTCGATAGCGGGGACGGATTCCCTGGTGCTGACCGCGCCGGTGAGCGAGCTGAACATCTCCCGCATAAAGACGGGGCAGCAGGTGGATTTCACGCTGACGGCATACCCCGACGACGTTTTCACCGGCACCGTCGCCCGCATAGCGGCAGCGGCGCGCAGCCAGTACAGCGGCGCCGTGCTTGAAACGGTGGTGGACGTCACGATAGTCCCCGACCGGCAGGACGAGCGGCTGTGCCCGGGGCTGACTGCGGCAGTGGAATTCCGGCTGACGGACCCGCGCAGCATATGCGTGCTGCCGTATGAAGCGATAGGGCAGGACGACGGAGGGGAATACATCTACGTGTTCGAGGGCGGTTCTGCGGTGAAGCGGCGCATATTCACCGGCGCGGAATTCTCCGACGGCACCGAGATAGTAAAGGGCGCGGCAGCCGGGGAGCGCGTGCTGCTCAGCCCTGAGGACGTTTCCGCGAACCGGTATGTGAGGGTAGACGAATGAGCATGGCTTCCACGATGATAAGCATATTCCGCAGCCGCACGCGTTCCCTGCTGACGATGGCGGGGATAGCGGTGGGGGTGTTCTCGGTGGTGCTGGTCTCCACCGTGGGGACTACAGGCACCGCGCAGGTAAGTTCCACCCTTGTCACGATGGGGGTGGACACGCTGCTGGTGCAGTCTGCGGGGAACTCGGTGTCGGTGACGATAACGGACAGCGACGTTTCCACCGTGCGCCGGGTGGACGGCGTGAAGGACGTGATGCCGCTGATGGCTTCCATGACGGAAGCGAAGATGACAGGCAGGCGGCTGGACTGCTACGTCTGGGGGGTGGACAGGTCCGCAGACCGGCTCATTTCCCTTGAAGCGGAACACGGCAGGCTGATAAACAACAGCGACTCCGCAGCGGGCAGCAAGGTGTGCGTCATCGACGAGCAGTTCGCGGTGAAGTCCTACGGCAGGAGCAACGTTGTGGGGAAATCGCTGTCGATGTTCCTCGGGGGGAAGTACCACGAGTTCGAGATAATCGGCGTGGCAAGCTCGGGTCTGTCGGGTCTGCAGGGAATGCTGACGAACATCATGCCGGGATTTATGTATATCCCGATAAGCACCATGCAGCAGCTGACGGGGCGCACGACCTACGACAAGCTCGCGGTGAAGCTTGACGACATGGACGCGGACATACCGGTGGTGGAAGCGGTGAAGCAGGCGCTGAACGCCGCGAACGGCACCGCTGACGCGTATATCGTCAACAATCTTCTCGCGCAGAAGGGGCAGCTTGAGGACATTCTGGGCATAGTGACGACGGCGCTTTCGCTGGTGGCGGGTATCTCGCTTGCCGTATCGGGAATTTCAGTCATGACCACCATGCTGATGAGCGTTACCGAGCGCACCCGTGAGATAGGCATAAAGAAATCCATAGGCGCCACCGGGCGCGACATCTGCCGGGAATTCCTCTCGGAAGCGGTGGCGCTGACCATGCTGGGCAGCGCTGCGGGCGCCTCCGCGGGACTGCTGCTCTCATGGGCAGGGTGCGTCGTCGCGGGCATTCCGTTCCAGACCGACTGGCTGATGATGGCGGCAGCGGTGCTGGCTTCCGGCGCCACCGGGGCGCTTTTCGGGGCGTACCCGGCAGTCAAGGCGGCAAGGCTGAGACCGGTGGAGGCGTTGAGAAGCTAGGGAAACGCTGATTAAAGCGCAGCGTATCAAATTCAGCCGCGTGAGTATGCTCGTTTGAGCGAGGCGAATTTGATTTAATCAGCGTTTCCCTAGGTCACGCGGGGAAGTGGGGGAAAACTCTTGTTTTCCCCCATACCCCTTTAGCGCTTTTGAATCGTTAAAGCCGCACTCCGTGCGGAGTGGTGGAGCTCCGCTCCACACCTCGCCAGCCTTTTGGAAAAGGCTGGACCGAAAACTTTAATAGCGCTACGCGCAGATTTTATATGTTTTCTCCCTGTTATTTTTTCTGGTACCCCCAATATCTTGACACGTTTGTTGTTCTGTGATAAAATGGATATAGTGACACGTCTTTAACACTTTATTCCGGGGGTGTACTATGAGAATTATCCACATCAGCGACCTGCACATCGGCAAGCGGCTGTGCGAAACCGACCTCACCGACGACATACGCTATGCGCTTTTCGACGAGATACTCGGGCGTATCTTCCGCGAAGCCGCAGCCGAAAAAAAGCCGCAGGCGCTGATAATTTCCGGCGACATATACGACAAGAGCCTGCCCTCTGCCGAGGCTGAGGAACTTTTCGGGAAGTTCCTCGCGGCTGCGGTGGGGCTGGGCATGAAGGTGTTCGTCAGCAGCGGGAACCACGACAGCGCCCGCAGGCTGGCTTCCCATGCGGGATTGCTGTCGGAACTCGGGGTGTACATCTCCCTGCCGTTTTCAGCGGAGACCCCCGCGCGGGTCGAGCGCCTGGGGGATTTCGACGTGGCTATGCTGCCGTATGTTTCACTGTCCGACGTGCGGGGGGAATTCCCCGACGAGGAACTCCCCGACCTCACCGCTGCGGTGAACTGCGCGCTGTCGCACGCGGGTCTTCCCGGGGAACGTCCCTGCATTCTCGCGGCGCACGCGACGGTGGGCATGGGCGTGGTAGGCGGCGCGGAAAGCGTGGACAAATCTGCGTTCGACGGGTTCGCTTACACCTGCCTGGGACATATCCACACCCCGCAGGACATCACCGATAAAATGCGCTACTGCGGCTCCCCGGTGTGCTATTCCGGCAGCGAAGCAAAGCAGCCGCAGAAGTACTGCGACATCATCGACATCGGGCCGGACGGCGCGCTTTCCGTGCGGCATGCGGAAATACACCCGCTGCACGGCTTCTGCGTGATGGAGGATACATTCGCGCGGCTGATGGGCGATGAATACCCCCCCACCGACGACTACTGCTACATAAAGGTCGGCGAGACCGACGGCGTGGAGGGAGTCGCGGCGCTGCTGCGCACGAAATTCCCGAACATGCTGAGCCTTTCGCACGACGTGCGCGGGGGCGCTTCCGACGAGGAGGAAGCGGGAGGTTCCGGGGAGGATTTCAGCGAGGATTTCAGCAGCTTCTACAAGGCAGTCACCCACGAGGACGTTGACGAGGAAACGCTGCGCACCGCGGAATACATCTTCCGCCGCACCGAGGAAGCCTGCGCGGCAGGCACCACCGCCGAGCTTGAAGCGGCAGACCCGGCGCTCTCAGACGACTGAAGGAGGGACGCAGCATGATGATACAGAAACTCGCCCTGTCGGCTTTCGGACCCTACGCCGGCAGGGAGGAAATAGACTTTTCGCAGTTCGCGGGGGAGGTGTTCCTGATAGGCGGGGACACCGGCGCGGGCAAGACCACGATATTCGACGCGATATGCTTCGCGCTTTACGGCACCGGCAGCGGTTCCCTCAGAAAGGACGGCTCCACCCTGCGCAACCAGGACGCCGGCAGAAAAGCCGAAAGCTGGGTGGAACTCACGTTCACCGCAGCCAACGGGCGCGGATACACCGTGCACCGCGCCACCGCGGAGCTGAAATCCCCGGGCAGAAAGACCGCGGCCGTGCCAGCCGACCAGGTGCGCCTCATGGACGCCGACGGCTCGGTGATATGCACCGGTTCGCGCACAGTCACCGAGGAGATAAAGCGGCTCACGGGGTTCGACCGCGACACGTTCCTGCGGGTATCGGTGCTGCCCCAGGGGGAATTCGACAGGTTCCTGACCGCCGACAGCCGCACCCGGGGTGAAACGCTGCGGCAGATATTCGGCACGCAGCTTTACGAGAATTACGCGAAAATAATCCAGAAGTGGCAGAAGAAAGCCGACGAGCAGATGTCTGCGGTGAACTCCGCGTATGAACTGCTGCTGGGCAGATACTTCCCCGCCGATGGGGAACAGCGGTTCATCTCCGGCGCAGATGTGTACATTCCGAAATTCGAGCAGCTTCTTGCAGAATGCGACGAGAACCGCAGGGAAGCCGCTGAGGAATGCGACCGCATTTCACAGAAATCCCTCGAGAACAACACCCGCAAAATAGCGGCAGAAAAGGCGAATTCAGCCATCGCCGAGTGGCAGTCCGCAGTGAGCGAGAAGCAGGCTCTGGACGCGCGCGCGGGTGAATTCACGGAGAGATCCGCGCTGCTGGCGCGGCAGAAGCAGGCAGCGTCAGCGTTCCCATCGCTGGAAAGGCAGGAACGTTCGCTGTCCCGCAGGAATTCCGCTGAAAAGCGCCTTGAAGCCGCTATCTCGCAGCAGCAGGAAGCGGAGCGCGCCCTTGAAACGGCGCAGCAGGAACGCGCCCGCGCGCAGGAACTTATCCCCGCCCGGGAAAAGGCGCTGGGCGCGCTGCCGGGGCTTGAAGCGCTGCTCACCCGCTGCGAGGAAGCCCGCGCAGCCCTGGAAAAGTGCCGTCAGACCGAAAAGCTCATCGAAAACGCCCGCGCGCTGCTGGCTGAAAACGCCGCGAAGTCCGGCGCGTGCGAGAATTCCTCAGAGAAGCTGGCGGCTGAGATAAGCGCCGCGGAACTGCTGGCAGCAGGCTCTGCGGGGGCGCAGGCTGAATTCCGGGAGCTTTCCGCGCAGAAAGAACGCGCAGCCGCGCTCTCGCAGGAAATAGCGGCGCTGGGTGAATTCCGGCAGGAACTCGCGGCAGCCGAGGGGGCTTCGCAAAAGGCTGCGAAAGCCCTCGACGAAGCGGAACTCGCAAGCGCCGAGCTGCACCGCAAATACTACGCCGGTGAAGCCGCGCGCCTTGCGCAGAAGCTTGGCAAGGGCGAAAAATGCCCGGTGTGCGGCTCGACGGAACACCCGTTCCCCGCACCCTGGACGGAGGATATCCCCACCCGTGAACAGCTTGAAAAGGCAGAGAAAACCGCTGAAAAACGGCGCGGCGCGAAGTCCGCTGCCGACGGCGCCCTCGCGGAATGCTCCGGCAGGCTGGAAGCAAAACGCAGTTCCGCAGCCCGGGAATACGCGCAGGTGATGGGCTGCGAATTCCCCGCAGACGGTGCCGGCAAAGCCCTCGCGGAACTGCTGGAGCGGCTGGGGGAGCAGTCCCGGGAGAAGCAGGCGCGGCTCGCGGAATGCACCGCGGCTGAAAAGGAACTCCCCGGGCTGCGCGCTGAGCGCGAACGACTTGAGCAGCAGAAGAGCGCGCTTTCCGACGAGAATTCCCGGCTGAACGCGGAACTTTCGCGGCTGAACAGCGAGCATTCCGCGCAGACGGCGGCTGCGGAAGAGAAGCAGTCCGGGCTGGAGGGGCGCACGCCTGAAATGCTCCGGCAGGAAATTGCGTCTAAAAAGGCACAGATAAAGCAGGCAGACGAACTTTGCAGCCGTGCCGACGAGGGATTTTCTGCGGCTTCACAGGCTGCGGCCTCCGCGAAGAGCAGCGCGGTGGAACTCCGCAAGGCGCTGGAGGAGGACGAAGCGGAGGTCTCCGCAGCGGGCGCGGCGCTCTCGCAGGAGCTGCAGCGCTGCGGCTTTGAGAGCGCGGACGAACTGCGCAGGTACGCAGTCCCGCAGGAAAGGACGGACGCGCTGGAGCGCGAGATACAGCAGCACCAGCAGGCGCTGACAAAGGCGCAGACCAAACTCGCCGAGAGCGAAAAGCGCCTGCCAGAGAACCGCGAACCAGTCCCGCTGGAACAGTACATCGAAGAGGAAAAGCGCCTTTCCGCGGAGCTGAAAAGCCGCCAGGAAGCGCTTGCGGGGTACGCAGCGGAGCACTCCGGGGTGGAAAGCACGCTTGCAGAGATACGCGCCCGGGTGGAGAGCAGCCGCGCCATCGCTTCCCGTCAGGAAATGCTGCGGCGGCTGAACCAGGTGGTAAACGGCAGCGGCAAGGAGCGTATTTCATTCGAGGCGTTCATACAGATGAGAATGTTCCGCGGGGTGCTGGAGGAAGCCAACCAGCGGCTGAGCGTGATGAGCGGCGGGCGCTACCGTTTCGCGCTGCGCACGCAGAACGTCCGCGCCAACGCCGTGGAGGGGCTTGACATCGACATCATCGACTACAACTCCGGCAGCGAGGCACGGCGCGATGTTTCCACGCTTTCCGGGGGCGAGAGGTTCATGGCAAGCTTCGCGCTGGCGATAGGGCTTTCTGACCACACGCTGCGGCAGGGCGCCGGGCGCAGGTCGGATATGCTGTTCATCGACGAGGGGTTCAGCTCCCTTGACGGGGACACGTTCGCGCTGGCTTTCGACGTGATAGAGAAGCTGCGCTCCCAGAACCGCATGGTGGGCATAGTCACCCACGTCGCCGAGATCCAGGAGCACTTCCGCGACAGGAGGATATACGTCAGGAAAACAAGATCCGGAAGCCGGATAGACGTAGTAAATACAATTCGGAATTCTTAATTCGGAATTCGGAATTATGGTTGTCCGCTTACGCGGACGAATTAAAAAAACTTTTATAGAAACACTACAGGGCGAAAGAACCACTTTCGCCCTGTGTATTTTCTAATAAATCTTTTGAGATAAAGTCCGCGTAAGTCGCAGACACGATGTCTGCGTCGTTGCCCCAAAAGGGCGGCACGATGCCGCCCAAAGTGGGCAACAGGGGGCACAATAATTCCGAATTAAGAATTACGAATTCCGAATTTAATTCTCACGCAGTTATTTCCAGCTCTGACATAACGCACTCGGGAAATCCTCCTGCGAGGTAATCCTCGGCGATGTCGCGCGCGTTGACGGGGGAAACCTCGTAAGCGTTCAGCACCCGCACGAATTTCAGTATTTCGTCGCTGTCGGTGCACAGGTCGCCTATGCAGTAGCTGCTGTTGCGTACGCCGTAAGCCGTGTATCTGACTTTGTCCTCTGTCGTTCTTTCTTCAGAAATAATTACCCACATTTTTTTATCCTCCATACCAATCAGCCCCAAAACCTGCCAGCGGTTTTGTTTTTATACAGTATATCACATTTTACGGCAGATTTCAGCAAAAAAACTGTTAAGAATACGGCAAAAGCGCAATTTCTGGCAAATCACTAAAAACGGCACCGCCATTTTGGGACAAATTTCGCCTGCAATTCTGAATTATCGTGAAATTACATTACATTCCAGTTAATTGTGGGTTATTTTCTTAACTTTAGTTTTCCACTGGTTTAACACTGTTTTCAACTATGACGGTTTAATCTATAAGCGGTTTCAGGTGGATTTTCAACGTTTCGGTTGAAAATCCCGGTGAGTTAATCAACCATTCAACAGTTTTAACTATGGTTTCAACAGTTTTCACCGTTGAAAATGTGGAAAACTTCTCTCTTATTTGCACAAAAAATACGGCAGCCAAAAAATGACCGCCGTATTTGGTGGAGTTCGTCGAAAATTTAACAACATCTGGGGATATGCTGAATAAGCGCACTAGGGATACGCTGATTAAAGCGCAGCGTATCTTCAGCCGCGTGAGTATGCTCGTTTGAGCGAGGCGAATTTGATTTAATCAGCGTTTTCCTAGGTAGTTTTGCTCAGCGTAAGCCGGTTTATCGCAGCGAACGCAAACGTTATCCAGATGGTCCCGATGGCGATGCCGATGGGGTACAGCGGGGTGTAGTTGTAAATAATCGCGCCGCCTGCCCATATGCGATATTCAATGACCCCGGATATCGCGGCAGCCACCAGCGCAATGACGTTCACAGGGAGCACCGAGAACATCATATAGTGCCGGAAATCCGCGCCGCGACGAGTTTCGGCACCGCGCTCCATTATCGACAGGAACACCGCGAACCCGACAGCGACAAGCGCCCAGATAATTTCAGCCGCAGCACTGACCCACACGAACGCCCCGATAAGGAACAGCACCGACTGCCCGATGAGATTGACAAATGCGTCAAAAATATAGGTTTTAGCGATTTTCATAAAAACACCTCCTGTTCATGTTACCATAATAACACATAAAACAGGAGGCGTCAACCTTTGTATGTCGGATTTGTATGATCGCACGAATTGCGTGACGGCGTTTTGTTTATTGTACCAGCGAACTGAGGAGCCTGTATATTCCCTGCAGAATGAACTGGAACGTGAATGTATCCGCAGCCAGCACCAGTGCTATGATGACGGTGAACCGCGAGAGGAATATCCCCCAGCGCCTGCCCGCAGAAACGTCCCACACCCTGGGGACCTTGTAGCGCCTTATCTTGCGCAGCTTCGCGATAGCCATGAACACGCCGACTATCATCAGCATAACGACGATGAAGCAGAACACGAGATAGCACACCACCATGGGGGATTTCTCATCGGTAGTCCCCATCAGGTAATCGCCCACGTCGTCGAAAGTGATGAAAAGCAGCATCAGTCCGGAAATTCCGTTGAACATCGCGTGCATGATGGTCGTCGTGACTATCGACTTTGTGGAAACCGCGATGTAGCCCAGGCATATTCCCAGCACCGCAGCGTAGAAGAACTGGTTGAAATTCGCGTGGGTAAGCCCGAAAAGCAGCCCCGAAACTATTATCGCGAACCCGTTGCCGTAAGGCCTCAGCGATTCCATGACCACTCCGCGGAACCAGAATTCCTCGAACAGCGGGGCAATGACCACCAGCTGCACCAGCAGCACTATCGCGCAGAACATGTTGTCCGGCTTGAGTTCGTTGACGGTGTTGAAGGATTTGTACAGGTCGGTGTCCTCAAACAGCTTTGAAACAAGCATTGTGAGCATGTTCACCATGAACGAGAGCCCGTACATTGCCGGGAACATTCCCATTGCGTTACTGAAATAGACGGGCTTCTTGTAGACCCTTGAGCACATTCCCTTTGGCTTGAACAGCAGTATCGCGGTGCCCAGGGGAATGATGTAAAGAAACAGAAAGCTGAACAGCGTCTGTATCAGATAGGATATGTTGTCGCTTATAAAATCTAACATTCCCGCGTTCACCGCGAGCGACAGCAGAATGCTTTCCACCCCGCGGGAAACGAATATCACCACGAGCATTATGCCGAGCTTAAGGCAGGTAAGCTTGAAGCCGGGCATTCTGGAAGCGCTTTCTTCCTGCGGGAATTCGCCTGTTACGTTCTCTTCCATGTTGCTCCTTTCGTCACTTTCCGGCGATGAGGGCATGCTCGTCGCATATCTCGCCGACTATTTCTTCGATGGATTTTCCGGCGCAGTCAACGGTTATATCGGCGTATTCCTCGTACAGCTTGCGGCGTCTGCGGAACACGTCCTCTATAGAGTCCCCGGGGCGCATGGCTATGCCGCGGGTCCTGATGTTGTAAAGGCGCTTCTGCACCTGTTCCACCGGCAGCGAGAGGTAATACACGAACCCGTTCTCCTTAAGGTAGCGCATTGCGCTGCGGGAGTACACCGCGCTGCCGCCGGTCGCGATAACGCAGCCGCTGCTTTCCTCTACGGACATTATAGCGCGTTCTTCCTCTATGCAGAACCAGTCAAGCCCTTTCTGGTCGATTATCTGCTGCAGGAGCATTCCCGTGCGGTTCTGTATCGTGATGTCGGTGTCTATGAAGCGGAAGCCCATTGCCTTTGCGAGAAGCACCCCGATGGTGGACTTACCGCAGCCGGGCATTCCTATAAGAATAATGTTTTTCATATGTCCCCCTGAAAATCACCATGTAACGCGGTCGAGCCGCATGGTAGCAACTGCGTTGAGGTCCGTGCCTGCGGTGTGCCCTGCCTGGAACTCATAATAGGCCTGGCAGCCTATCATAGCCGCATTGTCGCCGCACAGCGCGAGGGGTGGGTAGTATACTTTCATGCCGTTGTAGTCCGCGCGCTGCTGCAGCATATTCCGCAGCCCGGAGTTGGCTGCCACGCCGCCTGCGAGGGCGATGGTCCTGTAGCCGTATTCCTTTGCGGCTGAGATGAACTTCTGCGTGAGTATGTCGGCGACTGTGTACTGGAAGCAGGCTGCAAGACTGTTCACGTCCACCTCTTCGCCCTTCTGGTTTGCGTTGTGGATAAGGTTTATCACAGCGGTTTTCAGTCCCGAGAAGCTGAAATCGTAGGGATTTGCGGTGTGCGGGTGCGGCAGCTGGTACTTCTTCCTGTCGCCGGACTGCGCAGCCTTGTCGATGTGCACTCCACCGGGGTAGGGGTACCCCATGGCGCGTGCCGCCTTGTCGAATGCCTCTCCTGCCGCGTCGTCCACGGTCTGCCCTATGGTCTCGAATTCCGTCCAGTTTTTAACGCGGACTATGTGGCTGTGCGAGCCGGAAGCCACCAGGCACAGGTAAGGTGGTTCCAGTTCCGGGTGTGCGAGGTAATTCGCGGCTATATGCCCGCGAATGTGGTGTACCGGAATAAGCGGCTTGTTGAGCGCGAGCGCCAGTCCCTTTGCGAAGTTCACGCCGACCAGCAGCGCGCCGATAAGTCCCGGGGCGAAGCTGACGGCTATCGCGTCCACGTCCTGGGCTTTCATTCCGGCTTTGTCGAGCGCCTCCTGTACTACGCCGACTATGCTCTCGCAGTGACGGCGGCTGGCAATTTCGGGCACCACTCCACCGTAAAGCTTGTGCTCTTCTATCTGCGTCGCGACCACCGAGGAGATTATCTCGCGCCCGTCGCGTATCACTGCGGCTGCGGTCTCATCGCAGCTGCTTTCTATTGCAAGAATATCCATTTCAAACCCCTTATATCTTATAAAAATATTTCACCTTTTATTCTACCACACCCCCGGGGAGGTTGTCAAGTGTCGGGCAGAGAGGCTTTTCTAATTCGGAATTCTTAATTCGTAATTCGGAATTATTGTGTCCCGCTTTGCGGGACGTTATTTCAAAAGATTTACCATAAAATACACAGAGCGAAAGGTATTCTCTTTCGCCCTATATTGTTTCATATCAAAGTTTTTTTAATTCGTCCGCGCAAGCCGCAGACACGATGTCTGCGCCGTTGCTCCAAAAGGGCGGCACGATGCCGCCCAATAGCGGGCAACAGGGGACAATCACAATTCCGAATTCCACATTACGAATTCCGAATTGATCTGGTGGTTGACAGCCGCGCCGAAAGGTGTTATAATATGTCGGAAAGTACATTCAATAAAGATGAGGTCGAATAATGAACGAAGAAATTACCGTCGGGGAACTGCGCGAGCTTCCACCGGAAAGCGTTATGATAGTTGACGTGCGCGACAGCGCGGCGTTTGCGCTGGGGCATATAGACAATTCCGTGAATATCACCCCGGAACAGATAGAAACCGCGGAATTCCCCAGGGAAAAGGATATCGTTGTGTGCTGCCGCAGCGGCATAATCAGCGAAGAAATTGCGGAAAAACTGCGTGAGCGCGGGTATTCCGCGGCAAATCTCACCGGCGGGTATGTGCGCTGGCTGGGCGAGAAGATCGCGATGCAGAGCAGTGCGGACCGCTGCGCTGATATAGAGCGCAGCCTTACGCGGAAGTTCCACCGGAGCATATTCAGCAAGTTCGCGAAAGCGCTGAACGAATACGAGCTGCTAAAGCCCGGCGACCGCGTCGCGGTGTGCATTTCCGGCGGCAAGGATTCCATGCTGATGGCGAAGCTGTTCCAGGAGATAAAGCGCCACCGCAAGTTTGATTTCGACCTTGTGTTCCTGGTGATGGACCCTGGCTACAGCAGCGAAAACCGCGCCATCATCGAGGCAAACGCGAAGCTGATGGGAATTCCGATAACGGTATTTGAAACCGACATATTCAACTCCGTATACAACGTCCAGAATAACCCCTGCTACCTCTGCGCGAGAATGCGCCGTGGTCATCTGTACAACAAGGCAAAGGAACTCGGCTGCAACAAGATAGCGCTGGGGCACCACTTTGACGACGTTATCGAAACGATACTCATGAGCATGATATACGGCGGTCAGGTAGAAACCATGATGCCGAAGCTTCACAGCGCGAATTTCCCGGGAATGCAGCTGATACGCCCAATGTACTTTATCCGCGAGGACGAGATAAAGCACTGGGCGAAGTACAACGACCTGCATTTCATACAGTGCGCATGCCGTTTCACGGATACCTGCACCACATGCAACCCCGACGGAGCGGCGCGTTCCAAGCGGCAGGCGATAAAGCAGCTCATCGCGGAGCTTTCGCAGGAAAACCCGCAGGTGGTCATGAATATATTCCGCAGCGTCGAGAACATCAAGCTGAACAAGATAATCTCCTACAAGCTTGACGGCGAAGTACACAGCTTCCTGGACGGATACGAGGATTAATTCTAATTCGGAATTCGTAATTCGGAATTCGGAATTATGGTATCGCCTCCGGCGATAATATTTAAAAAACTTTTACAGAAACACTACAGGGCGAAAGATTATCTCTCGCCCTGTGCATTTTATTATAAATCTTTTTAGATATTGTCCGCGTAAGCGGACACCGAAATTCCGAATTCCGAATATAGTTTTGCGCAGCCCGTTTCTTTATCCATCAGCATTATGCACTCAAGTGCGCAAAACTCGAATTCCGAATTAGATCAAAGTGCCTTGTTTATGGAGTTGATAGCGTTGTTGACTGCCTTGATGGAATTGTTGCTCTCGGTCTTGAAGCCGGACAGGTCATTATAGCCTGCCTGTGTGAATACCGCAAGCAGCTCGTCGGCTTCAGAAGAAGCGGTGGAAAGCGCGTTCTTCGCACTGGAATAAGCAGACGGAACACCGGAATTGAGCAGCCCGTAATAGTTGGTGACTAACTGCGCATAACCAGCTGCCTTGAGCATGGAAGAAGTCTTTTTGTTGTAGATGGTGGTCATTACGTCGCTGTCGTACTTGCTGCTCTTGATGTTCTCGACCGCGCCCTTGACTGTGGTGAACTGGGATACCGCATTGCTTGCAGCGGTGGAAGCGCTGGTCATTATGTCGGCATATGTGCGGGATTTGTCGGCTTCGGTCTGGTTTTTGGTCTGCAGCTTGCTGTAGTTGAAGTTGTTCTTTACAGAGGTGTTGAATGCGTCCCACTTCTTGGTTTCGTTGGAGGTGAACTTGCTGTCGGTGTCGGAAGTGGTGGTCACATAGTTGTAATACTCGGAATACAGGTCGTACAGCTTTTCAAGCGCAGAATAAGCGGAAGAGAGTTCGGAAGAACTGGGCTTTGCGCTCTTGAGCAGGCTTGCCGCGTTGGTCTTGCCGGAGGAAAGCGTGCTTGTCATGGCGCTTGTGTAGAAGGTCTTTGTCTTGCCCTCTTCGATAGCAAATTCAGTTGCCTGGGCGTAAACGTGTACCTTTCCGACTTCAGCGGAGATCGCTTCGAAAGCGTCGATCATCTTTGCGCGCTGCTTATCCTCGCTGGAAACGGTAGCGGAAGGCTTGCTGCTGACTGCGGGCGTGCTTGTGGTGGGTGTAGTCACCCTGGAAGTCACAGACGCCTTTGTTGATGAAGTTACCGGAGGAACCACTGCAGGGGCGCTGCTTGCGCGGGAAGTTGCAGATGAAGCGGTGGTGTGCCCGGGCGTGCTGGAATTCTCAGGCGCGCTGCTCTCTTCGGGTACCGTGCTTTCTTCCGGCTCGGAAACATCGGACCGGGAGTTATCGGAGTTTGTGTCCTCAGGCTCGGAGATGGGGTCTGTTACTGCAGGCTCACTCACGTCGGACTGTGTATCTTCGGGCTCCGTAACGACGGGGTCGGTGTCAGAATTCTCTTCGGGTGCGGAAGTAGCGTCAGACTCAGCCGCTGAAGTAAACGACACGCTGTTCTGCACTATGTCAGGGTCGGTGCCCGGATTCTGCGAGGAGGTAGTTATCACGATGAGCGCGATAAGTCCCGCAACAACGACGCCAGCGCCGATAACGGTGGGTATCGGGAATATTCCGAACACCTTTGTAGGCTCCTTGTGTTCCTTTGCCGTTCCACCTGAAACTGAATGCCTGAGCGGCTTTTCGTTCCACTTGTTCGGGGAACCGCAGTTCTTGCAGACTGTTTCCTTTTCGTACATATCCTGACCGCAGTTGCGGCAGTAGATCAGCTTTCCGAGGTCAACGCCGGCGTCCTCAGCGGGTTCTTCCGGCTTTGAGGGTGCGGTGTAAGCAGGCTCGGTGTAAGCGGGAGTTTCCGCTGCAGGCTCGGAATACTCAGGCTCAGTATAAGCGGGAGTTTCCGCAGCAGGCTCGGAGTACTCAGGCTCAGTGTAAGCGGGGGTTTCCGCTGCAGGCTCGGAGTATGCAGGCTCAGTGTAAGCGGGGGTTTCCGCTGCAGGCTCGGAGTACTCAGGCTCAGTGTAAGCGGGAGTTTCCGCAGCAGGCTCGGAGTACGCAGGCTCAGTGTAAGCGGGAGTTTCCGCAGCAGGCTCAGAAGTGTCGATATTGATGTCATCAAGATGATGTTCAAGCTCAACGGGAACATCAGGCTCGGCCATTTCGCCGCCGTTGATAACAGGCAGACCGCTTTCAGAGAGGAACTGCGTTTCCGGCATTCCGGCTTCCATGGAGAAGTCGTCCACGCGGCGCGATAAAGTGCCCAGATCAGGCTCTGCGGGCTGGGGAACAGGCTCCGGCTCAGGTTCCTTGACGGGGGCGCTTATAGCCGGCATATCGCTGGAAGTGGAATTAAGGTTTGCAAACTGCTGGTTTAGGGCTTCAATCTCGCTGTTGAGATTACCGCCGCCAAAGTCGCCGACGCCGCCCAGACCGTTGTTGTCCTGGAAGCTGTCGCCGTAGGTTATGCTGCTTCCGTCGAAGCCGCTGTTGTTGACGAAATTATTTATCTGTGCAATGTCATGCTCGGACATTCCGCTGAAATCGCCGCCAAGCGGGTCGGTGTTTACCAGCGGCACGCCGCCATTGGTGGGACCGTTGTCCGTAAGCTTCATTCCGCACTTTTCGCAGAATTCGGTGGATTTCTGCATGCGCATGCCGCATGTCGGACAGAAAACGAGAGTGCCCTCTTCGCTGCCAAGCGGCTTGATGCCAGGCATTTCCTCGCTGGACTGGGCGCCGGTCTGGTCGCTTTCGTCGGGCTGGTCGTTCAGCTCCTCTGCGTCCTCGGGTGGTACAGGGGTTCCGCATTCTATGCAGAACTGGTATCCGCGGATCAGCTTTTTGCCGCAGTTTTCACAATACATTATATAGCCTCCCAATTGGATTTCTGTAATCTATCTGAACTCAGGGAGAGGTTCCCCGAAAAATAGAATTATCCAAATTAAGTATACTATACAGCACAAAAAAAGTCAACTTGCAATCGCTAAAATTGGTAAAATAAAATAATACAGACCGGGGGTTTTTGTGCATAATCCTATGAAAAAAATTGGCCCGCCGACAGCCGATAAATGTGGTTACGATTACATTACATTATATTACAAAAAGCAGGGTGAAAAATCTTTCACCCTGCACAAAGTTATTGATGTAATATTGCGATCGCATTCATAAATTTATGTTTACAGTATCTGAATAAAGTACAGCGCCGCGAATATTCCGGCTGCCAAAGCCATTATGCCGGTGGTGACAAGGCAGAGCGCCAGCTGACCGCTGGTGTAGTATTTCTCGGGCTTGACGGGCTTTTCCTGCTGCGGGGCGTCGCTCAGCGGGACTTCCGCGCCCCAGACCGATTTTGCAGGCTCCGGTGCGCCGGCAGGCTGTCCCGCGCTGGTGGGAATATCAGCGGGAGCGCCGGTTTCAGCGGCTTTGTCGGCATTCTCCTGCGGGAATGAATTTCCGTCGGGAGCGGCGCCGGGGTAAGCGGCAGAATGCGTATTGCTGAATGTCGGCTCCGCTGCTGCAGTGAACACCGGCTGTGGCTGCTCCTGCGGCTCAGCGGGGGCTTCTGCGGCAGTTCCTGTGGTTCCTGCGGAACGGTCTATCGGGGCGCCGCACCAGGTGCAGAATGCGCTTTTTTCGTCAACTTTCTTGCCACACATATTACAGAACATAATTATACTTCCTTTCGTTCGTCATGTCGTTTGTAATTCAGCCGGGGCTTCCGCTCCGGAGGTATCTGCCAGGTTGCGGACGTAATCGAACAGGTATTGCTGCGCGATGCCCTCGATGCCCCGGGTGCATTCCGGCAGCCCGTCGGGGTAATACTGCGCCATAATGCGCTTCACCCACACGTCCTTCGGGAATGCGTCGGTCTTGTGGAATGCGAACAGCAGCACGCAGTCAGCCACCTTGTCGCCTACACCGGTTATCTGTTTAAGGTGTTCCCGGGCTTCGGCGAGGGGGAGTTTTTCCACCAGCGCGAAGTCCACCGCGCCGGAGTTCACCTTTTCCATCGCGTCGCAGATATATCGCGCGCGGAAGCCCGCACGCAGCGGCGCGAGGTCCTCCGGGGAAAGCCCCGCGAGCTGCTCTGCCGTGGGGAATGCGTATCCGGTTTCCAGCGGGGTGCCGAAGCATTCGCACAGGCGCGAGATTATGCCCGCAATGCGCGGGATATTGTTGTTCTGGCTGATGATGAAGCTTATCAGCGTTTCGAAAGGCTCCTGCCGCAGTATTCTTATGCCCGGGGAGGCTTCGCACGCCTTTTTCAGCGTTTTGTCAGCGGAGAGGGTGTTTATGTAGGCGGAATAATCCGCGCCAAGGTCGAAGTAGTTTTCCCAGAAAGGGATATCCTCCTGCCGTATCCCGTGTAACGTCACGGTGTTGCCGCACTGGCTGAGGGATATCGTCCTGCCGCCTGCGGTGCCGGAATATCCCCCGTCGCACGGCTTCCACCGGAAGCACTGACCGCACTCAAAGGTACGGGATATGTCAAAATTATCATTTTTTATCGTCAGATCCATAATTTTTTTACTAAAACCCCTTGATTATTTGTCTTAATTATAATACAATAGATATAGAATTTCAAGAGCATGCGCTGTTTTTTCAGCGAGTTTTCACCATATCAACATATCAGGAAGGGAACGCCAATGAGAGAAAGCATTCTGACGATACCGGTAAACGAAGTGTTCGAGCCGCGGGAGGGCTGCCCTATCTGCGCCATGCGCAACACCGTGGAGCAGCACATCAGCGAGTACATCATGGGCGCCGCGATGATGGAGCCTGACGTGCGCATGGAAACCAACCGCCTTGGCTTCTGCCACACTCACTTCAACAGCCTGCTCAGGCAGAACAACCGTCTTTCGCTGGGACTTATGCTCAACACCTATCTCAGCACACTCAGGGGGCAGGTGTTCGAGAACAAGAGCATATTCTTCACAAAGGGCGCAAAGGCAAAGAAGTGCAGCGAGATAGAGAATACCTGCTTCGTCTGCAGCAAGGTGGACTGGGGCGTGGAGCACATGCTGGACACCGTGTTCACGATGTTCCGCGACGACGCGAAGTTCCGCAATCTCTACAGTTCGCAGAAGTACATCTGCATACCGCACTATAATCTGCTGATGTCGCATGTGCAGTCCAAGCTTGCAAAGCCCGACCAGAAGGCGTTCATAGAGGCGACGGACAAGCTTGTTGAAAACTACATAAAGGAACTTAACAGCGACGTCAACGACTTCTGCAACAGCTTTGACTACCGCAATGCAGGCAAGCTGCACAGTGAAGATATGGAGCATGTCAGAAGCTCGATAGAGCGCTCGATAGAGTTCCTCACGTCGAGAAAACCGGACGTGAAATAAATGGTTTCAGCCGTGTAAAGCGGATATGATACACACCCGACGGGGAGCGCCGTTCGGGGCAGACTACCAGCGAGGGAACCCGTGTTTCGGGGTGAGAGGATACTTCTGAGTATCGACCGGCAATACAGACAGGCTGTATTGTAACGCATTTTGTGCGTGCGCGGGGTGGTGTTTCCTGCGCGGCACAGGAAAGAGGTATCATTATGAAAAAGACAAACATCAGAAAACTCGCTGTCGCTGCGGTACTTGTCGCAGTTGCCGTGGCAGGGTCGCTGTTCTCGTTCCCGTTCCTGGGGGCTAAGTGCAGCCCGGTGCAGCACCTTGTCAACATCATCGGCGGCGTTTATCTCGGGCCGTGGTATTCCCTCGGTATGGCGTTCTGCGCCAGCCTGATACGCAATTTTGCAGGGCTTGGTTCTCCGCTGGCATTTCCGGGGAGCATGGTGGGCGCGTTCCTTTCCGGCGTGATGTATCACTGGATATTCAAGGGAAAGCCCCTCACCTTAAGGCTTCCCATGGCGTATGTAGGGGAGCTTTTCGGGACATCCGTCATCGGCGGCATGCTGTCCTTCCCGATAGCTTACCTTGTTATGAATAACACTGCGGCTACGCTGTTCGGCTTTGTGTTCCCGTTCTTCGTTTCAAGCGTTGTGGGAACTGTCATCGCAGCGATAATCGTTACCTCTCTCAAGAGAGTAAAGGCTATCGACCAGTTCATTGGCGATATCCAGCCGCAGAAATCCTGAAAGGCATAAAATGACCCTTAAACAAGACATCGCACAGGCGCTCTCCGAATTACGCGGGAGGGCGCCTCTCGTACATTGCATAACGAATTACGTCACCGCCGGGGACACCGCGAACATGCTTCTTGCCGCGGGCGCTTCCCCGATGATGGCTGACGACCCTGCGGAATGCGCCGAAGTCACCGCGAAAGCCTCCGCGCTGACGCTCAACCTCGGCACCCCGTCGGAAGCGCGGCTGCGCGCCATGATGAATTCCGGGCTGCAGGCGCAGAAAAGCGGGATCCCTGCAGTGTTAGACCCCGTGGGCGTGGGAATGACCCGCCTGCGCAGGGAAGCCGCAGCGGCGCTCATAAAACAGGGGATACCCACAGCGGTGCGCGGAAATCTGTCGGAGCTTGCGTTCCTTGCCGGGCTGGATTCCGGGGAACACGGGGTGGATTCCGCAGAAACCGACATTCTGCCGGAAGCCGCAGCGCAGGCGGCTTCAGAACGCCTGGGCTGCGTGTGCGCAGTCACCGGGGCGGCGGATCACATCGCCGGGGACGGCCGCAGCGCAGTTATCAGGAACGGCACCCCGCTTCTGCGGAAAGTCACCGGCGCGGGCTGCATGACTTCGGCGCTGTGCGCGGCATTCATCGCGGTGAGCGACGCGTTCACCGGGGCGGCGGCCGGGATCGCGTTCATGGATATCTGCGGGGAGCTCGCTGCGGAACGTTCCGCGGGGCTTGGGGGCTTCCGCGCGGCGCTGTTTGACTTCGCGGGGAATATCACCCCCGATACACTTATCGAAAGGCTTGACATTTATGAAAGTTGATTACACACTGTACCTGTGCACCGACAGCGGGCTTATGTCCTGCAAAACCGTTGAGGAAAGCGTGGAAAAGGCGATAGCCGGCGGCTGTTCCGTAGTGCAGCTGCGGGAAAAGACCGCAAGTTCGCTGGAGATGTACCAGCTTGCCTGCCGCGTGAAGCAGATTACCGACCGGTATAACGTCCCGCTGATAATCAACGACAGGCTGGATATCTGCCTTGCTGCCGGGGCTGCGGGGGTGCACCTCGGTCAGTCCGACATTCCCTGCCGTGAAGCGCGCAGGATCCTGGGCGCGGACAAGATAATAGGCGTTTCCGCGGCTACCCCGGAGGAAGCCGCAAAGGCGCAGGCGGACGGCGCTGATTACCTGGGCGTGGGCGCGGTGTTCCCGACTTCCACAAAGACCAACACGCGCAAGGTCACCCCGGAGACGATCAGGGGAATACGCAGCGCGGTGCAGATACCGTTTGTCGTCATAGGCGGCGTGAACGCGCAGAATATCGCGCAGCTGTACGGACTGGGGATAAACGGCGCGGCAGTCATTTCCGCAGTAGTCGCGCAGCCGGACATCACCGCAGCCGCGCGGAAAATGCGCCGTGCAGCGGAGCTTCTCTGATATATTCGTCAAATTTTTAAAAACTACTTGATTTTTTGTGCAGAATAGAGTATAATAGAGGATGTAAATGCTCTCGCTTATGGGGGCAGGCCCTGTGCAACAGAGTGCTGTGAACCATGTCAGGCGGGGAACCGAGCAGCATTAAGCGGACATCTCTGTGTGCCGCAGCAAGCCTGTTCCCATAATCGAGGGCATTTATATTTTTTCATTTTTGTCTGAAATTTTTGTCTGAAAGGGAGTGTGGCTATGTACCTTGCGCTGTATAGAAAATACCGTCCGAGGACGTTCGACGACGTTATATCTCAGCCGCAGATAGTCACCACCCTCAAAAACCAGATAGCCACCGGGCAGAACACCCATGCATATCTTTTTACGGGAAGCAGGGGAACCGGTAAGACCACATGCGCGAAGATCCTCGCGATGGCGCTCAACTGCAAGCACCCGGTCAATGGCAATCCCTGCCTTGAGTGCGAGAACTGCCGCGAGATAGCAGACGGTTCCGCGACTGACATCGTGGAGATGGACGCCGCCAGCAACAACAAGGTCGAGGACGTCCATATCCTGCAGGACCAGCTTGCGTACACCCCGGTCAGCTGCAAATACCGCGTTTACATCGTGGACGAGGTGCACATGCTTTCCACAGCGGCATTCAACGCGCTGCTCAAGACTATCGAAGAGCCGCCGGCGCATGTCGTGTTCATTCTAGCGACCACTGAACTGCACAAGGTGCCCGCGACTATCGTTTCGAGATGCCAGCGGTTCGAGTTCCGCAGGATAGACGTCGCAGACAGTTCTGCAAGGCTGCTCAGCGTTGCGGCGCAGGAGGGAGTTTCCCTCACCGACGGCGCTGCGGATATGATATCACGCATTTCGGACGGTGGAATGCGCGACGCGCTGTCGCTGCTGGACAGGTGCATTTCCGTCAGCCGTGAAGTCACCGAGGACACCGTGCGTGAATGCGCGGGCGTCGCAGACAACAGAAGGATGTACCAGCTTGCGGAGTTCATCGCGGCAAAGGATATTTCCGGCTGTATAATGCTGCTGGAACAGCTGTACAAGGCAGGCAAGGACATCGCAAGGGTGATGGACGAGCTTGGAATGGTGTTCCGCGACCTGATGCTCAGCAAGAGCGCGCCCGGAGAGCACGGGCTGCTTTCGGTAATGCCGTCGGATTATGACGAGATAGACCGTATCGCCGGGGCATTCACCCTGCAGGATATACTGCGCTGTCTCACTCTTATACAGGAATGCACCGACGGTATCTCAAAGACGCGCCAGCGCCGTACCGTTGCGGAAATGTGCTTCGTGAAGCTTTGCACCGGCGCTCCCACTGCGGCTCAGGCAGCTGCGGTCCAGTCTGCGGGTGCGGCGCCGGCGACCCAGCCGGTACAGAAGCCTGCGGAATTCAAGCCCATGGGCAGCGAGTTCGCGCCGCGTTCCGACGACAAGCTTTCACCCAGCCAGGCGGCAGCGGTGAAGAAGCTGCAGAAGATATTCGACCCCACCGCGCAGGAAGCGCCGAAGAGCCCCGCTCAGCCCGCTCCCATGCCGGCAGAGCCAAAGACCGAGCCAATAAAACCGGAGAAGCCCGAGATCCCTGCGGAACCGGAGAAGCCCGCTGAAAAAACAGCGGCCGCAGACATCGCAAAGAACCAGAACAGGCTGCAGGAACTGCTGAAGCAGAACGCCCCTGCGGCTAAATCTGCCGGAGCGCCGGAGTCCAGACAGGAAAATCCAGCGCCCGCAGCCGTTCCGGAAGCGCCTGAATTCGCGCCCATGCCAGAAATGAACAGCGCGCCTGCCGCCCCTGAGAGCGATTTTGCGCCCCCACCGGAGGAGCCGCCTGCTGAGTTTGTTCCGCAGAGGGAATTCGACACGGCGCCGGAGCCTGCAATATCCGCTCAGCCAGAGCCGGTGAAGAACCCCGAACCTGTCGCGAAGCCTGTTCCCGAGCCAGAGCCTGAGCCCGAGATCCCCCCGAAAAAGGAGGAAGCTCCTCAGGAAGAGCCCGCGGGCGGTTACGAGAAGATCGGCGCGATAACTCCCGAGGAGTGGCAGGGCATTCTCGCAAAGGTTAACGACGCGCTCTATGCAGCGATGCTGGAGGATTCCACCGCGACGGTGAGCGACGGCGTGCTGGTGGTGCACACCGGCAACCTGATGCTCCAGGGAATGACCGCGAAAGGCACCCAGGAGCTGGAGCGCATACTCTCGCAGGCGTCCGGAAAGAAGCTGCGCGCGATGGTTTCCGGCGAAGAAAAGGATACAGCAGCCGAGGATAAGAACTCAGCTGTGAAGGAGCTGCTTGAAAAAGCACGGCAGCTCAATATAGATGTACAAATCAAGTGAAAGGATAATACCGAAATGAAAGCAAGATTACCCCAGGGATATCAGAATTCCACACCTAACATGAACCAGATGGTCAGAAAAGCCCAGAAGATGCAGGAAGACATCGCGAAGATCCAGGACGAGCTTGCAGTCAAGGAGTTCACAAAGCAGGTCGGCGGCGGTGCGCTTGAGCTGGTTATGACCGGCGACAAGCAGCTCAAGTCCGTTACCCTCAAGCCCGAGGTGGTTGACCCCGAGGATATCGATATGCTGCAGGACCTCATCATCAGCGGCGTCAACGAGATACTCAAGGAAGTTGACGATTACGGCGCAGCTGAGATGGAGAAAGTCACCGGAGGCGTTTCTTTCCCCGGCTTCATCTGATAGTTTCTTTTGATAATTATGGGTGGAAAGGTGCTCATGCGCCCTCTCCACCTGATTTATTATGGACGAAAAAATCAAAAAGGAACTTGACCTCCCGGCAGTCAGGCTGGGGATAGGCTATGCTGCGGGCTGCCTTGCGGGGGCGTTCAGCGACGACGTACTGAGGGCGATACTGCTTGCAGGCGCTGCCATGCTTGCTGCCTCCTGCTTCATCATGCGGCGTGAAAAACTGCGCGCAGCGGCGCTCTTCATGGGGCTTCTCAGCATGTCGGCGTATATGTGGGGCTACTGCCAGCCGCTGAAAGCGCATTCCGGTGAGGAGATGCGCGCCTCCTGCAGGGTGATGTCGGTGGAGTATTCCGCTGCGAATTACACCATATCGCATGCCCTGACGGTCGTGGGCGGCTTCCCGTCGCTGATCGAGCTCACTGGGAATTACGCGGCTCTGCCCGGCGACATTATCGACGCGGATATAACGCTGACCACGGCTGACGCGAACATGTTCACGTTCTCTGACGGCGTCGTGCTTGAGGGCGGCGTTGAGGAAGTCCACGGCACTGAGCGGAGTTTCAGCCTGCTTCGTATCGCGGACGCAGTACGCACTGCCGCTGCGGAAAGGCTGGACGTCGTAGGCGGCGACGAAGCGGAACTGTGCAAGGGGCTGCTGCTTGGCAACAAGTCGGGATTTTCGCTGCGGCTGAAACGCGATATCACCTATTCCGGCGTAAACTACATGACTGCGGTCTCCGGAGCGCATATCACGCTGGTGCTGATGATACTCATGGAGCTTTTCGGCAGGGGAAAGTACTCGCAGGCGATAATAGCGCTGGTGACGGTGCCCGTGCTGGCTGTGCTGTTCGGGTTTTCACCGTCGGTCATGCGCGCGGGGATAATGATGCTGTTTGCCAAGACAGCGCCGATGTTCCTGCGGCGTGCGGATATCATGAACTCGCTGTGTTCCGCGGTGCTTGCGCTGACGTTGTTCTCACCGTACGCAGCCACCGACCCTGCGCTGCAGATGTCGGCGCTGGGAGTTTTCGGCGCGGCTGTGCTGGGCAGAAGAATGAACCAGCTCCGCAGATTTGAGTTTGAACGCTTTAAGCTTCTCGCCAAGATCAAGGAAGCTGCCGTGATATCGCTGTGCGCAATGATATGCATAGCCCCGGTGAGCGTTTCCTGCTTTGGAGGAATATCGCTGGTGGAACTTCCGGCTTCGGTGGCGCTTGCGCCGTTTTTTACGGCTGCGGTGACGCTGGGGTTTGTCGTTGTCGTCACCGGGCTGCCAATACTGGCAGTACCGCTGATATGGGTGATGAAAGGCTTCCGGTGGATACTGGGCGTATTTGGAGGCGCTTCCTGGGCGTGGCTGCCGGCTGACGGCGCGGTATTTGTTCCGCTGGCGTTTCTGTCTGCGTCGCTGCTGGTGGTGGGGGTATTCCATGCGGAATGGTCAAAGCCCGCGCTGCAGTCGTTCGCACTGGCGCTGGTGCTGTTCGTCTGTGCAGGTTCGTTCGGCGTGAATACCCGCAGGCGCATAGATCTTGTCACCGATGGCAGGAGCGGTGCGGCGATCATCTGCACCCGCAATGAGGCTTCCGTGGTGGTGACTGGCAGCGGGTCCGGGCTGCGCAGCAAGCTGTTCAACGAGTTCCTGCGCTGCGGTATTACCCGCGTGACCCTGGTGAACGCCCCGCAGCTGAGCAGCAACGGAATGGCTGTGCTGGAGGAATTGTCGGAGCTGTTCCCGATGGACGAGATACGTTCCCCGGAAAGCGACATGCCCGCTGCCGACGTCATATCGGTGGACGGCAGCACGATAGCCTGTGCGAAAGCCGGCGACGTTTCTGTGAGCGCCGACATAGTGCTCTATTATGGGAATACCGACGGCGTGCCGGAAAGTTCCGCGGCGCTCCCCGTGTACATCTCGGCATGGCAGCAGGAACTGCCGGCTGGCGGCGTGAATATTTATAACGAACCTCTCAGAATAAAGCTGTGAGCGTTCTCAAGGAGAAGAAAATGGCTGAATTTATATCTGCGCCGCTGGCGCTTGCTGCGGAGCAGTTTGCAAAGCTCCCCGGAATTGGAATAAAGACCGCGCAGCGGCTGGCTTATTACATGCTCAACCTGCCGCAGCACGAGGTGGAAGAATTCGCGTCGGCGCTGGTGCAGGCGCGCAGCGGGGTGCAGCTGTGCAGGTGCTGCCAGAACTTCACCGACAGGGAAGTGTGCGAGATATGCTCCGATGAAAACCGCGATAAGGGCGTGATATGCGTGGTGGAGTCCCCGAAGGACGTTTCGGCGTTTGAGCGCTCGGGCGGTTACGAGGGAGTTTATCACGTGCTGCACGGTCTGCTCTCGCCCATGGACGGCGTGACTGCAGAGGACCTGAAAATAAAGGAGCTCATGGGCAGGCTGTCTGACGTGCGCGAGGTTATCATGGCGACCAACCCCACCGTCGAGGGAGAGGCTACCGCTGTGTATCTCAGCAGGCTCATCAAGCCGATGGGGATAAAGGTGACAAGGCTGGCTTACGGGCTTCCTGCGGGGTCTGCGCTTGAATTCGCTGACGACGTGACGCTGATGAAGGCCCTGGAAAACCGCAGCACGCTGTGATCCCCACAGACAAAAAAATCCCACAGCTGTGCGGGCTGTGGGAGAAGTGATAGCCGTCTGCACGAAAAAAGGAAGGAAAACGTACAGACTTTTCGGGAGCGCCGGTATCAACGGCATTCCCTGATGAAAACTCATCATAAAAAGGGGAGGTAGGTTATTGAAACGCTGCGTGTTACCGCAGCTGCTTGTCGGCATTGACCTTGCGGTCATCTGCTGTGATTATATGATACCCGTTTTGTATGAATTTAGAATTACGGGTTTGTGAAATAACCGTGAAAGACTGATGAAACAGTTTTTTACAGTTGCGCAGATGATACTCAGGTGAGAAATATTACAAGTGGAACTGCGGTTCCACTTTTTTTGCAGATTTTTTTGAAATTCCCCCTTAACATTTGCCAGGATATATGCTATAATAAATGTGTATGTATTCAAACCTGGACATTGAAAGGAAAACCATGGACGAGCTCAAAGAAACAAAAACCACCCCAGAGGAAAACACTCCCCCCGCTGAGATAACGGAAACCGCAGAAACGCAGGCCGACGGTGAATACACCGGCATGTCGAAAAAGAAAGCGGCATTCCTGAAAGTGCTGCCGATGCTGATAGTTCTCGCGTGCACAGGGCTTTTCGCCTGGGGAATAAAGACGATAATCGGCATTTTCTATGCGCCGCACGACGAGGTGTTCACCAAGACCGACGGCGAAACGCAGTACACCATAGTCAAGTGCTACCAGAACCCGTCGTCGTATTTCTATGTTTACAATTCCGACGCGTTCGTGTTCAACGAAGCGGATTACGACAACGTAGCCGGAGAGCACAACGACGCGCATCTCACCAGGGTGCCGGAGGTGTATTTCGTGCTGAACGAGACCGCGCCGGATATGGAGACCACGACGGTAAAGCTCCTTGCCGAGGGCAACGGGCTTAAGGTGTTCCAGTTCGGGGAATTCGTGCTTTACCGGCTGGAGGGGCAGTACGGAGTTTTCGCACCCCTGCGCGATTACACCGAGAGCGCCACTTCACGCAAGAACGACCTTTATGTCGTGCGACAGCTGCTCAAAAACGATAACTGGGAAAAATTCGAGATGCCCTACCGCACCGACGAAAGCTTCAGGGATATCCTTGAAAAGCTGGAATGGCATCTCGATACCGAATACGTTGAGGATCAATAATTCACTGAAAGGAATACAAATACATGGCTGACACTAGCTATCTTTCCAAGATACGCAACTTCTGCATCATCGCACACATCGACCACGGCAAATCCACCCTTGCCGACAGAATCCTGGAGCAGACCCAGACCGTTGCCCTCCGCGATATGGAGGAGCAGCTTCTTGATAACATGGACATCGAGCGCGAGCGCGGCATCACCATCAAGGCGCGCGCAGTACGTCTTAAATATCACGCCGACGACGGCGAGGACTACATCTTCAACCTCATCGACACCCCCGGTCACGTGGACTTCAACTACGAGGTGTCGCGTTCGCTGGTGGCGTGCGAGGGCGCTCTGCTCATCGTTGACGCTTCCCAGGGAATAGAGGCGCAGACCCTTGCCAACACCTATCTCGCAGTAGAAAACGACCTGGAGGTCGTGCCGGTAATAAACAAGATAGACCTTCCCTCTGCGCACCCCGAGCAGGTCAAGGAGGAAATAGAGAACGTCATCGGCATTCCCGCTGAGGACGCACCGGAGATATCCGCGAAAATGGGCATAAATATCCACGCTGTTATGGAAGCGGTGGTGAAGTCCATTCCCGCGCCCAAGGGCGACCCTGACGCACCGTTAAAGGCGCTGATATTCGACAGCTACTACGACAGCTACAAGGGCGTTATCACCTATATCCGCATTAAAGAGGGCAGCGTGAAGCCCGGCGACCGTATCCGCATGATGGCGACCGGCGCGGAATTCTCCGTTGTCGAGACCGGCGTTATGGGCGCGACTGAGCTTGTGCCCTGCTCCGGGCTGAAAGCGGGCGAGGTAGGCTACATCGCGGCTTCCATCAAGTCCATCGGTGAGACCAAGGTGGGCGACACCGTTACTTACGCTGAAAATCCCGCGGACGAAGCGCTTCCGGGCTACCGCGAAGTCAACCCCATGGTGTTCAGCGGTATCTACCCCGCGGACGGCGCAAAGTACGTTGACCTGCGCGACGCGCTGGAAAAACTCCAGCTCAACGACGCTTCCCTCAGCTTTGAGCCGGAAACCTCAGTCGCACTGGGATTCGGCTTCCGCTGCGGCTTCCTGGGACTTCTGCACATGGAGATAATACAGGAGCGCATCGAGCGCGAATACAACCTCGACATCATCACCACCGCGCCCTCCGTTGTCTATAAGATAGAACTCACGGATGGCTCCGTAAAGATGATAGACAACCCGACCAACTATCCCGACCCGTCTGAGATAGCGCAGGCGTACGAGCCCATGGTCAATGCGCATGTGTACGCCCCCTCGGAGTACGTCGGCAATATAATGGAACTCTGCCAGAACCGTCGCGGTGTTTTCAGGGATATGAAATACATCGATGAGACCCGCGTTGACCTGCACTATGAACTCCCGCTGAACGAGATAGTGTACGACTTCTTTGACGCACTGAAATCCCGCACGCGCGGCTATGCAAGCTACGATTACGAGATGATGGGATTTGTTCCGTCAAAGCTTGTCAAGCTGGATATCCTGCTCAACGGCGACGTTATCGACGCGCTTTCCTTTATCGTCCACAACGACAAGGCGTACGAGCGCGCCCGCAAGATGGCAGAAAAGCTCAAGGAGCATATCCCGCGGCAGATGTTCGAGATACCGATACAGGCCGCAGTTGGCGGAAAGATAATCGCGCGCGAAACGATAAAGGCGCTGCGCAAGGACGTCCTCGCAAAGTGCTACGGCGGCGATATCACCCGAAAGAAGAAGCTGCTTGAAAAGCAGAAAGAGGGTAAAAAGCGCATGCGCGCGTTCGGTACCGTTGAAGTCCCGCAGGAAGCGTTCATGGCTGTGCTCAAGCTTGACGATGAGTGATCTGCGGGGACTTTATATCCACGTTCCGTTCTGCCTGCGCAAGTGCCCTTACTGCGACTTTTACTCCGTGCCCGGGGAAGAAGCGCTGCGGGCTGATTACGCTGCGGCAGTCGTGCGGAACCTGCGGAATTACCATGAGCGGTTCGACACCGTGTATTTTGGTGGCGGAACGCCGAACCTGATAGCCCCGCATATGGCTGAAATACTTGGCGCGGTGGCCATCGCGCCCGGCGCGGAGGTATCGTCGGAATGCAACCCCGCTTCCACCGCCCCTGAAACGCTGGAATTGCTGCGGAATGCGGGCGTGAACCGCATTTCCGTCGGGGTGCAGTCGCTGCAGGACAACGAACTGCGGAAGCTCGGCAGGCTGCACGACGCGGCGCAGGCTGAGGGGCTGATAAGATCCGCGCATGAAGCGGGATTCGACAATATTTCCGCAGATGTGATGCTCGGCATTCCCGGGCAGACTGCGGCTTCGCTGACGGACACGATAGAGCGGCTCGCGGAACTGCCGGTACAGCATATTTCGGCGTACATGCTCACTCTGGAGCCAGCGACCCCGTTTGGGAAATCCCCGCCCAAAGACATGGCAGACGACGACCTGATGGCAGACCTCTACGCGCTCTGTCAGCGGCTTTGCGGGGAGCATGGATTTGCGCAGTACGAGATAAGCAACTTTGCCCGCGGGGGCTTTCAGTGCCGGCACAACCTGAAATACTGGCGCGACGAGGAATATCTCGGCGTCGGCGCTGCAGCGCATTCATTCTATGGTGGGAAGCGCTTCGCGGTGCCACGGGATATACGCGCATTCATCAGTGCGGAGACCCAGCCGGTGGAAGTCACCGACGACAGCCCCGGGGATTACGACGAGCAGGTCATGATGAGAATGCGGCTCGCGGAGGGCATTCCCGAGGAGCTGTACAAGCCGCTTGAAAAGGCGCTGCGCCTGCTCCCGGAGGAATATTACACGCTCAAAAACGGCAGACTTGCGCTCACGGCAGAGGGCTTCCCGGTGTATAACTACATCGTGTCGCTGCTGCTGGCGCACAGGGAGGAAACATGAGAAGAAAAGACCGCGAAGTCACCGACAACGCCAGGATAGACGAGATAATCACCCGCTGCAGCTGCTGCCGCGTTGGCTTCAACGACGGTGGTGAAGTTTACATCGTGCCGATGAACTTCGGGTTTGTAAAGCGCGGTGAAAAGCGCGTGCTGTACTTCCACAGCGCAAAAGAGGGAAGAAAGACAGACCTGCTGAAAAACGGCTGCGACGTCGGCTTTGAGATGGACTGCGGCTATCAGCTGCACCCGGGTGAAGTCCCCTGCGACTGCTACGCGGAATTCAGCAGCATTATCGGCACGGGGCATGCGGAGATAGTCGCCGGCGATGAGGAAAAGATACAGGGGCTGCAGTCCCTGATGAAGCAGGCCGCAGGAAAGGAAAACTGCGAATTCCGTCCGGAAATGCTGGCGGCTGTCTGCGTCTTTCGGCTGGAGATAGATAAATTATCCTGCAAAGTACATTTATAAGGAGAATCAACATGGCTTACACGATAGAAAAAGGGAAAAAATTCGTTCCTGCGGACAGCGGGTGCTTTCAGTACATCGGCAGAATAGATTCCGACGACCCGAAACGACAGGTTATGATATGGCCGGGCTCGTATATCGACGTGGATTTCACCGGCACATATGCGGCTGTCGTGCTGAAGAATATAAACTTCCAGGAGGACACGCACTTTGCAGTCATCGTGGACGGTGTGATGAAGAAGATTTTTCTGCCCACCGACAGGCAGGATAACCTGTACGTCGCTGCCGAGGGACTAGAGGACAAGCAACATACACTGCGTATCCTGAAAACGCTTGCCGCGCATAATTACCTTGAATTCACCGGAATCGTAGTGGACGAGAATGCCAGCGTGACAAACCCGGACCACAAGTACGACATGAAACTTGAGGTATACGGCGACAGCGTTTCTGCCGGAGAAGTCACCGAGGCGCTGTATTACGAGGGACAGTGCGACCCGGCAGACCACCGCAACAAGCTGGATAATTCCCACTTCTCCTATGCGCTGAGCCTTGCGCGCAAGCTTAACGCGGAAGTCCACGACACGGCGCAGGGCGGTATTGCCCTGCTTGACGGCACCGGTTATTTCTGCTCAGACCAGCTCACCGGTATGGAAAGCTGCTGGGACAAGCTGGAGTACACCCCCTATGCCGACCGCAAGCAGTGGGATTTCTCAAAGTGGATTGCAGACGCGGTTATAATCGCCATCGGGCAGAATGACGCAAACCCCGAGCCGGAGCGCATCAGGACCCCGGAATACCGCCGCATGTGGAAGGACCACTACATAAAGTTCCTGCGCGGGCTTATGGAGAAGTACCCGGAAGCAAAGTTCGTGCTTATCCTGACTGTCCTCGGGCATGACAGGACATGGGACGACGCCCTCGAAGAAATAACGCAGGAGGTCAATTCCGACCGGGTATCGCATTTCATGTTCCGCCGCAACGGAAACGCCACCAACGGCCACCCACGCGCCACCGAGCAGGAGGAAATGGCAGGCGAGCTGTACAACTATTTCAAGGGCACGCTGGGCTTCTGACCAGTTTATTGCATGAATTAAGGACGCGCTGAATAAAACGAAGCGTGTCCTTAAGTGTATTTGCCCCTTTGTTTGCAGGCTGGGATTTGTTGATATTGCACAAAAATTTCTGAAAATATGAAATTTATTGCGCAGACAAGTTGCACTTTTGCAGATGTTGTGCTATAATATATGTGTGCTTAAAGAACTTTAGCGGATAAAAGCCGCAAAGCGCCAAAGCAGTATATTCATAAAGTACACAAAAGAGGAGAAACAACAATGAAGATGAAGAAATTATTAGCAGCTATCGCAGCAGCTGCAATGGCACTGACTGCAACGGCATGTTCCAGCGGCAACGGCAGTTCCACCGCTTCTGACAACAGTTCTGCAGCTGCAGACAACAGCAGCGCAGCTAACGCAGACGCCGGCGACTCCACCACAGACGGCAAGGTTTACAACATAGGTATCTGCCAGCTGGTTCAGCACGAGGCTCTCGACGCTGCGACCAAGGGTTTCAAGGATGTTCTCGTTGAGAAGCTGGGCGCAGATAACGTAAAATTCGACGAGCAGAACGCAAACGGTGAGTCCACAAACTGCACCACTATCTGCACAGGTTTCGCAGCAGCAAACGTTGACCTGATCCTGGCTAACGCTACTGGCGCACTCCAGGCAGCAAGCGCAGCTACAGCTACTATCCCGATCCTGGGCACTTCCGTAACAGACTACGGCACCGCTCTTTCCATCGACGACTGGACCGGCGCTACCGGCACAAACATTTCCGGTACTTCCGACCTCGCTCCTATCGACGAGCAGGCTAAGATGCTGCAGGAGATGTTCCCTGACGCAAAGACAGTAGGTATCCTCTACTGCTCCGCTGAGGCTAACTCCAAGTACCAGGCTACCAAGTTCACCGAGGCTCTTGACGGCTCCGGCATCACAGTCAAGGAATACAGCGCAGCTGACACAAACGAGATCAGCACCGTATGCACCACCGCAGTAAGCGAGTGCGACGTGCTCTATATCCCGACTGATAACACAATGGCTTCCTCCACCGAGACCGTAAAGAACATCGTTGTTCCGGCTGGTATCCCTGTTATCGCAGGCGAAGAGGGCATCTGCAAGGGCTGCGGCGTTGCTACGCTGTCCATCAGCTATGAGGATCTTGGCAGAACCACCGGCGAGATGGCTTACGAGATCCTGGTAAACGGCGCTGACATAAGCACCATGGAGGTTCGTTTCGCTCCCAACGTTACCAAGAAGTACAACGCAGCTATCTGCGAGGAGCTTGGTATCACTCCTCCCGAGGGCTACGAGGCTATCGCTGAGTAATTCCGCGGAAGAACTAAAATTTAATGCAAAACGGGGTGCGGGCTATGTCCGTTCCCCGCTTCTGCGTAAATAAAGACACTTTTCTTCTGGCTATTCCTAGGGAAACGCTGATTAAATCAAATTCGCCTCGCTCAAACGAGCATACTCACG
>ERZ827156.460-NODE-460-length-59281-cov-4.534461_pt1 | contig 59281 bp, 81 predicted proteins | sample MGYA00519919_ERZ827156 | MGnify/ENA primary metagenome ERZ827156 (study PRJEB31778, sample SAMEA3449269) | human gut metagenome | biome: human gut; feature: human-associated habitat; material: faeces | place: United Kingdom | collected 2010/2012 ... | reverse complement strand
CCGATGATGTGGGACCTTGGTAAGCGGATGGTGGTTTTGAAGGTATGAATCGATATTCCAGCTAATTCCTAGATCACCCATAAAGAAACAGATCACAAAACGAAAAATTGACAGAGAAATATGAGATCAAAGATGGCCAAATTGAAAAATCGGCATAAGCATAAGGGATTTCGCTTCTCCGTGAAACAAAGACCAACCGAAATCGGGCGGATTTTGTGAACGCAGCGAAAAGCGCAGGTTCTGCTTACTGAGAACAGTTGGGTTCGGAGTGGAGTGGCTCACGACGTAGAGAGGACGTGTAGAGACAATGCCAAAGCGATCTCCCAGAGGAAGACAGGGCTTGCGTTCGAGCAAAGGAGCAAGAACTCGCGGAACGAGCAACGCCAACGAAGCGATTGACTGGAATATTTCCAGCGATGAGGCCAGCAATGACGATGAAATCGTGATGAACACGCCGTCCGAGCAGTCGGAGGAGGAGGCCGCTCCGGAGAATACCGAGACGGCCGAGGAGCGCAAGCTACGCTTGGCAAAGGAGTACCTGGAGCGAATTCGGCTGGAGGAGAAGGAAAAGGAGGAGGGCGAGGAATCGGAGGAGGGTGAGACCGACGACGAGGGCGTGGAGCAGCGCGTGGAGCAGCGTCTGCAGAGAGAGGCGGAGGAGGTGAGATTGTACAAAGTGTGTGATGGATAGGCGCGCGGTCGCGTGTTCAAGGAAGTGGCGTCCCAGCTGAAGGACAAAACGCTTCCGGAGAGCCGCTTTTGCAAGGGGCACTTGGTAGCGGCCTCCATTCCTGCTCATGGCGTAGATGCCGGTGACATGCACAGATATTTCTGGAGACGAGCACTACATCGTGAGCGGAGGGAAGGATTGCAAGGCCTGTCTGTGGGACGTGGAAACGGGCAAGGTGATTCGCATATTCGAGGGCAAGCGAGAACGTCTGGACAGTCCGAAGCGCAAGGACCTGAATTGCCATCGGGGCGAGGTGCTGGCTGTGCAGATGAGCTACGACGGCCAGTACGTCGTCACAGCAGGCCGCGAGGGCCTGATCCGCATCTGGGACAGCCGATGCGGGAAGAATGTGGGTGAGGAGACGGTGGAGTCGGTGTCCGGACAGGAGACGGTGGTGAAGAGCGGCATCGACCACGTGACGGACTGCAAAGACATCCTGCGCGGCCATCGCGGTCTGATCACGTCTCTGCTGCTGCAGCGCGACAACATCGTAGCGCCGCTGGGAGACGGTGAGGCGTAGCTGTACAGCGGCGGCGTCGACAACACGCTGAAGTTGTGGAACATCGTGGACACGACATACATCGACACGCTGTGAGTGTCGTACTTTTTCTTCACAGACAGCTACGGTCACGAGTCGCTGATCACCTGCCTGTCGGGCCAGCGCCACACCGTCGCCTCCAACAACAACACGCGCATCCTCTCCTGCAGCACCGACAAGTCGCTGCGTCTGTGGAAGATCGAGGCCAACACGCAGATGGTGTACCGCGGGAAAAAGGCATCTCTGAGCATGGAGTGCTGCTCCATGGTTTCACTGCAGAACTTCGTCGTGGGCGACGCGGTGGGCAGTCTGAGCCTGTTCGCGGCGGCCAAGAAGAAGCCGGTGTTCGCCGTGCCGGTGAGTGTGTGGGGGAGAAGTGACGGTCAGAACGCGCACGGCGTAGCGGAGAACGGCGAGGGCAAGTGGGTGGTGAGCTGCGCGGCGCTGCCCTTCACGAACGTGCTGGCGAGCGGCAGCTACGACGACTGCATCCGGCTGTGGGACGTGAACCCGAACAACCGCGAGAAGGACGGCGAGCTGCTCAAGAGCGTGAATGCGATTCCGGTGGTAGGTGGTGTGGCAGCGGGGATGCGCTCACGGTGGTGTAGAAGGGGTTCGTGAACTCCATATCGTTCGCGCCGTCCGGACGGTTCATGGTCGCGGGAATCGGCCAGGAGCATCGCATGGGCCGGTGGTGGCGCTCGAAGGGCGTGAAGAACGGGATCCTCGTCCAGAAGCTGGATCTCGATTTATCTGTTTAAGCATTTTTAGAACAAACGGTTTGTTAGTCAAGCAGGTCGGGATGCTCCTCCCAGAACGGACTGTCGCGGATCACGTCGCAGTGCAGCACCACGGTCTCGTAGGAACCCTCCGAGAGGGCGGCCACCTGCTCCTTCGTGAGGGAGAGGGAAATGGTATCGGGTTTCTCCTCCATCCGTTTCAGGATCAAGTCCCGTTTCTCCCGGATGACCACACTTCCCTTCTTGAAGAACTCGGGTTCGTTGTTGTAGTTGATTCCAAATCGGGAAAAGAGGAGTTCGTTCTTGTCCTTGCTCAGGGTGCCCCGCAGAATAGCCTCTGCCGCCGTCTCCGTTTCGTTTCCCTTCAAGACGAGCGCCCAGAAGGCTGTGTTGTAGAGATTGTTGATGTGCGTGTCGGCCTGTCTCCAGGAGATGTAGTCGCGGATGTTCTACCTGTCAGTTGTAAAAGAGAAAGGCACCTGGTAGGAGGGGTAAATGACGATGCGTCCATCGAAGGACGGAGGGTACTGCATGGGGACGGGCATATACTCTGCCCAGTAGAACACGTACATTGCCGTGAACTGGGAGACGATCGTGGTGAGAATCTTGGTTTTGCGCCGATTGAACAGAGTCGTCTTCCTCTTGAACACGAAGGAGTACTCGTCGCTCTCGCCAATAGCCAGCACGCAGTCACCGTAGGACTTGAGTATTTCGGCCGCCACCTAGAAATAAGTGCATTCGCCACAGTCAAAACGCGATTCATCAATTCCAAAGCGCGGATATCGTTCGGCTTTTCAAAATGATGCGCCTCTGCGAATCTACGCATCAACGCGCATTTCAGAAAAGCAATACTTGTGAAACCCCTTTCCATCGATTCGCACAACGAAATAGGTGTTGAGAAGGATCCTTTCGTCCTCTTCAAAATGCTTGACGTATCTACCCGTGGCTACATGACAGAATGACTACTGGTATTTCGTGTTCGCCATCAGGGAGGGAGGGTGGAAAAACACACAAATAGAGCCGCGTAAAGTGTGCACGACTCTGTGGCGTCACAGATACAGGCTTAATCCGGCGTTCCGTTCCGTTGATGGAGTACTTTCATCTATCGGATGAATCTAGGATAGAGGTAGACTCGTTCCGTCGATTCATCTTGGATAACGGTAGAACAGGAATTGGATTATTAAACCGAAGGCTACACACTGAACCTACCTGATGAGCTATTGTACCGCTATCTAGTGACCTCGAACCACCGAAAAGCGCCCGCTTGTCGTCTTTGCATTTGTGGAGATCATGTATAGTGAGTAAGATTTTAAAAATGGTCAGCTGGAGGGCGAAGAATCGAATCGATTACCTCCTTCAGGACATTTACGCAAAGCAGGTCTGGATATTCATTCTCTATCACCTATAGCTCACAATTATCCTGTCTAGGAAGCTGCGGTTTATTGAGCACGGGACAGATCGTTTGAATCGGGTCGAGTTCGTTTCGACTGCTGACGCCTAGCCGCTGACGATCATTAACATTGGCGCATTTCGGCTCTGCTCCATACTGGAGGAGCACAGTATGGAGGACATCTTGCTCGTTTTCCACTACTACACGGAGCATATTGAGCAGAAGTGTAACAAGATTTCGAGGGAGCTGCACAGGGACTACACGGGCAACGTGACCATCATGGATATGAAGGGCCTTTCGCTCCGAAAGCACTTCGACCCGAAGGCCATTGACATTTTCAAGTCCATCGTCCTGATCAACACCTACTACTACCCCGAGTCGTGTCAGGCGGTCTACGTTGTCAATTCGCCGCCCATCTTTTCTTTTTTCTGGAACTGTTTGCGCTTTTGTGGTGTCCAACGCGTAGTGATTTCCCCGCTGATGAACCAATCCCAGTACACAAAACTGAAGATCATTCGCGATGTGTCGGACCTGTCCTCCTCTCTCAGCAATAGACATGAGCTACTGGAGTTCTTTCCCGCGGCAAGCTTGCCTTGCCGATATGGAGGGAGTTGTCACTGTTCGCTGGAGGACATCTTGTTCAAGGAGAACACGGAGGAGGAGATGCCTCTTCTGGGCGGCGTGTTGCACGTGGTGGACTCGGAGGTGTCGAAGGTGGGTCTGAGCGATGCTTGTGAGGCGTAGCATGAGCAGAAGGTGGAGGAGGGCGATTTGGTTGATCTGTCGTTCTCGTCGCTGGGGAATGACGTGGAGTATTCTGTCTATCTGCTGAGTGAGCAAGGGAGAGTGGGTCTGGAAAACGGAAGTGACGCGTAGCACGACTACGTGAAGGAGAGGACGGCGGCGGTGGACTCCACCCTTGTGAACGTGTCTTGTATTATACTGAACACGGGCTCGCTCGTGCTTGAGTTTTCTGTAGCGAAGGGACGGGTGTGTGACATTGGTTTCGAGATTGTTATTCATTCGCGTGTTTGTAGCAAACCCAGCGCCTTTGCAAGGATACATAAAAGACTACTCTTCGTAACTCGACGCCGTTACGCTGTCTGAAGAAGGGCTGTTTATCGCTCGCCTTCTTCGGTAATAGGACTCCAGCTGGGCTGGCTTCGCAGGCTTCGCCGGCTTCACCATGCTCGCACGGTGCGTCATTGCCTGCGGCTTCTGCGGCTTGGGCGGAGGGTTGCGCACTGGCTTCGGCGGCAGCTCTGGAGGTTTCTTCCCTGTCTCGCTTTTGTTCTGTCTGCCGCTCTGCACCACCTCGCTGCGTCGCACCGGCTTGGGCAGCGCGGGCTTGGGCGGCTTGCTACGTACGCTCAACGAGGCGGCCGTCCGCCGCACCGTCGCTCCCCGTTGTAGCGTCTCTCTCGAGGAGGTGGTTCTGGGTGACGTGGAAGCTTGCGAGATGGTTCGAGGTGACGTGGAGGCGTTCAGAGTGGTTCGGAGCGAGGCGGTGCGGCGTCGCGGCGGCTCTGGAGGGTGGTCCGTCGAGCGAACGGCGGGCTGTGGCGGCACGGCGCACTCTACGGGAACGGCGGGTGTCGTGGGCGCGGAGCGCGAGCAGAGCGGATGCGCAGGCGGGGAGGCGGGCAGCTCGGGCAGGGTGATGGAGTAGTCCTCGTCCGCGGGCGGCTCAACAGAGGGCAGGATCTCAACCGCGGGCGGAGACTCCACGATCGTGACGGACACGTCCTCACACACAGCCGGCTCCAACGAGAGCTCAGCAGAGGGCAGCACGGTGGGCTCAGCAGAGGGTTGGATACTACACTGTTCTGCCTGTGGCACAGCCACGTCAGGCACGACCACGTCAGGCACGACCACGTCAGGCACAACCTTCGACTCCGCATGGCACTCCTGCATAGCATTCGCCTGCAGGTACAGCGGCTTGGCGGGCTTGGGCGGCTTGGCGGGCCTGGCGCCGTAAGCGGGCGCGTCAGCGAGGCCGGCGGGCAGGTCGGCGTCGGGCTTGCGCACCATACGAAGGTCGATGACGTAGCAGAGGAAAAACTCGCGACAGCCCTCGAGGAAAGCGGTGATCTCCTTGGGCGGGTCGGTGCTGCTGTGCTGGATGAGCATCGTCTTCTCGCCCTGGCGCAGCAGGCGCAGCTTGTGGTCGATGAGCTCCGTGATCACGCTGTTCTGCACATCACACCGCATGACGGAAATCACGTCGTTTTTGCCCATCACGTGGTAGAGCGGATGGTTCGCGGTGTCGAAGAACTGGTACATGTACCCGCGGATCGAGTTCCACAAATACATGCTGATTTGCAGCATCACCACGTCACCCTCCTACGCCTCACGACTGCCCATCACTCGCACCGCAGGGTGGGGACCATAGGGCTCGCTCACACGCAGGGGCTGCATGGTGATGTGGTTGATGTGCAGGTCCTCGCTGCACTGGAGTGACGGCAGCGAGAAGGGGATCACGCGCTCCAGCTGGGAGTAGTGCTAGGCGTGAGGCGACGCGGGCGGACGAACCAGGTCCTTGCAGCCCTTGATCCACTCGATCTCACAGTAGCGCAGCGTGCTCCAGCCCTTCTTGCCGTTGCCCTCCAGCTGCAGGTTCTCTTCGTCGTCGCTGCGGGTGAGGAGAGGGAGAGAATGCAACATGTCGCAGAGAACGTACTCCTCGCCTTGTATCACCGATAGCCACTCGCGCCCGCCGAGCGATGCTCTGGAATCAGTGGAGTCAGTGGAGGCCCAGGAAGCACTGCAACTGCAGGAAGCCTCGTGCGGCGTGATGATGTTGGTGGTGTGGACGAGGACCTTCCAGTGGGGACACGGCGCAATACACGTCTAGGGCTTAGCACGCGGAGGAGGAGCCACCCTGGGAATGGGCTGTAGCCACTTGAGCACAACCGGAGTCACCATCTTATGGATCGAGAAGTACTGAGGATTAGCCACGAGGAGGACGCTTACAGCAAAATAGTCATGGATCAGGCACTTGTACACCTCGTGGGGTGCATCCTTCGCTGGCAAGCCAGGCACAGGCAAGAGAGGGAACTTGTCCCGAATGAGAAGGTCTAGATCAACGAAATCCTCGTGGAAGACTTGCGCAATGAAGTCACCATCTCCAGCGATAATATGGATAAGAACTCTATGCAATCACTTCGTGGAAGAGATCGCTACGACAGATGATTCTGCAGCTTGATATCATCGCTTTTTAAAAACTGAATCACGTCGAGATTGGAAATTCCCTTCTTTCCCAAGAACTCCGCAAATTCGGGTTCAGGAGGCAGCTCCTCGACGTAGTTATACGGAAACGTTCCGATTCGTCCGTCCGCAGATTCCCCCTCCCACCACAGGTTGCCAGGGAGTCTGCCGATAATGGTCACTATCTCTCCTTCCTTCATGGGTAAATCAGTCGTCACTGCCCCATCGAACGGGTACAGGGCTCTTGCACGGAGCATAGAGCAGTAACAAGGATGTTCTGTGTTTTCGCGCGTGCACACCAAATTGTTGGGATTTGGGGGATGACCCACTCCCTTCTTTCTGCGCCTTGGACAGGGATGCGCTTTTTTGGACACCGGCTACGCAAAGAACCGAGAGTACTCGTGGAAATGGGTGGGTAACAAACACGCGAATAGAACAATCGCAGTTCCTCCCCGACGGGAGTCATGGTGGAGGTATCCATGAGCTGGTAGATTACAGTAGAGTCCGACGTGACGCGTATGTCCAGAAGCACGACAGACGCGACCTCCTCGTTTCGCAGCGAGGAGGGGACGAAAACAACGCCCTCCTTGATCCACGCGGCTTGGACGTGTCGGTAGATGGCGATGGAGGCAGTGTCTTCGGAGGGAGGAATCCGGTAGTACTTGACGCAGTGCGTTGGCAGGCGCGTTCCAGACTTCAGATGGACCTCCATGCGCCCGTTCACGGAACAAGCCAGATCGATGTCCAGTGTGTTGCTCAACTCGCCGCTGGCCACGTGCCGAAGATAGGCAAGAGCAACACCCTCGACGGGGAGGCTCTGGGGACTCTCGGACACGTGCACGCGGTCCGGAAAGAGTCTGCTCAGGGAGTGCTGCAGGGTCTGGAGGTTGGACGACCCGCCCGCGAGCAGCACGTGCCTCACGTCCTTCACCCGCTTGCCGCACTTCTGGAGGAGGGCGAGCACGCTTTCCTCCACGCACTGCACGCACCCACGGATGACGCGGGCAAACGCGTCCGGCGCCAGCTGCAGCGCGTACTCCTCGTGGGACGGGCTCTCCAGACTGATCGAGAAGCCCTCGTGTTCCCGCACCCCCTCCTTCGCCTCCCTGCACCGGCGCAGCAGCTGCCCCAGGCGCCGGCGGTAAAACTTCGACGCTGGGTTCAGCAGCTCTTGGTTGTTGTCCTGGCGGAAGCGCGACTGCACGTACTCGCAGAGCACCTCGTCCACGGAGTCTCCGCCCAGCATGGAGCTCTCACCCTGGCCGAGCACCGCGAAGTCGTTGCCTTTGCGATGCATCAGCGTCAGATCCAGCCCCGCACCGCCCCAATCCACGACTAGGATGAGATCCTTGCTGGCGAGGATGCTGTGCTCCTCCTCTGCGATGCCGAAGCCCATTCCCACGGCCGTAGACTCTCTCACAAAGGAATCCACGGTTAGTCCAGCACGTTCTGCGCAGCTGCGCAACGCACTTCGACTCGCCTGGAAGGAGAAATTGGAGACGAGAAGCACACAGTGTGTAACCGGCTTCTTTAGGTGCATTTCCGCGACGGCCTTGCACTTCTTTAAAAGCACGGTTACGGCGTCTTCAGGAGTCACACGTAGGGAAGATCCGCCGTTCATGCCGTAGGAAAGCACGAGCGTGGGATTCTGCATCGCGTCAAACTCCACCTTGCAGTGATGCACGGCATCGGTCCACCCTTCCGCCTCCAATTCTGGCTTCTTCTTCCCCAATAGACGTTTCACACTGAGGGCGTATCCATCTCTGGGGCACGCATACAGCGAATCAACGACCTGAAGCTCCCCGTTTTCAACACACACGACAGAGGGAATGCAACCATGACGACAGGGATTCTCGACGATTCCGTTGTGGATTACCCGAATCTGCGTGTTGCACGTTCCAAAATCGACAAACAATGGGCAATCCTCCGATTGCATGCGTTTTCGCGGTGCTTTTCCCCAAAACAAATCGTTACGAAAAACCTCCCGATTTCTGCCACTCTGTGGGGTTTGAGTGATTCAGAGCATTTCGTCCATGTTTCCTATGTAGTATCCACTCCGCGGTGCTGAGCGCTAGAGAAGGCAAGTACAGTGAGGATCTGCTTTCCATCGGGGAGCATGCCATCAAGGGGCAGAATCAGGTGGAGCAGCGCGCAGAAGTCCCGTACCAGTCCGACTTCGAGCCCTACGTGAACAAGGAGATTTCGTTCAACAAACAAGTCGGAGGCGGTGCGCATGGGTGATAGAGTAGTATAACACACTATACGAGATGCGTCTGAAGGAGATGCGGTCTCTGCTGGGCGATGTGGTGAAGCAGAAGTGGGGAGACGACGTCGAGGTTCTCAGTCGTTATTCCTTCACATGCTCATGGTGTAGAGGAGATCCGTCTGCTGCAGCCCAACACGGAGTGCGTTATCATCGGCACGACGTTTTCCTTTCGATTGAAGTGATGACACGTGTAGGTACAAGGAATTGTCGCTGTTCAAGAGCATTCTGAACGACGTGCGGCTCGTGGTGCGGAATGATCGCTAGAAGTCGTCCTCCGCGTTCAATCCGCAGCTGATTGGCGTTTTCGCCCCGCTCTTCGCTCACCCGTAGACGCAGTTCCTGCCGAAGAGCAGTCTCCAGGCAACCCTCTCCCAGGAGAACGATCCCGTGGTGCTCGAGGACTCCACGACGCGGGTTCTGCTGAAGGGACTGCAAGCGCCCATGGTAACGGGCGTTGTCGGCGCATTCCGCGGCATGGTGGCTGTTGCCCTCTTCCCTCACGCCCAGATGAATGCGAGCGGCGACTTTGAGGTTTCGGATACCTGCTTCCTCCACGACTCGGTGAAGCCGACTGCATGCGCATCGTCCGCCTCCTCCCCGAAGGCGCCGCGCCTCTGCTGCGTCTCGGGCCTGGGCATCGGCGAGACAATTCCGCTGCCGTGTCACCTGCTCTTCGAGTTCCTCGCGGCGCAGACGGGCTTCGTGGAGGACGCGAAGCTGAGCGCGCGCATCGTCCGCGTGGTGCTGGTGGGCAACAGCGTCGCCATGCCGCGTCTGCCCTTCCAGCGCATCCGCCAGGACAGCAAGGAGATCGCCCGCACGCTGCAGTGCGTGGAGAACCTCGACCTGCTCCTGGCGCGGCTGCTGCCCACCACGCCGCTCACCGTCGTGCCCGGCGCCTCCGACCCAACGCCCATCCTCGTGCCGCAGCAGCCGCTGCACGCGTCGCTGCTGCAGCGCAGCGTGGCATTCTCCTCGCTGGAGCGCGCGCCCAACCCCTACGCGGCGACGGTGGCGGGCAAGCGCGTGCTGATGACGGCGGGCCAGAACGTCCAGGACGTGCTGCGGCAGATCGCGCCCGCCGTGTCGGCCACCGAGGCGATGGCGCTGACACTGCAGTGGGGCACGCTGTTCCCTACGGACCCGAACACCTGCCGTAGGCGCGGGGCGCGGAATTGAGCGTAGCGGGCATTCCCTACGACACAACGGACCCGTTCATCGTGCGCCAGCTGCCTGACGTGTACGTCGTGGGCAACCAGGCGGCGCTGGAGGTGGAGCGACGCGTCATCGGCGGGAAGGAGGTGGTGCTGATTGCACTGCCGGCGTTCAGCGCGACGGGCGAGGCGGCGCTGGTGAACCTGGAGACGCTGGAGGTGGAGCCGATCCGGTTCGAGGTGGAGGGCGCGGAGAAGAAGGAGATGGAGGTGGAGGAGAAGGAGGAAGAGGAGGTGGTGATCGACGAGGACATTGCCAACGAGGACGCGGAGTGACTGTACAGTGGCGTGTTTGTACCAAACAGACATACTTCGGGGTAGAGTACAACGACATGAGGCCATCCACTTTGCGCAGCTCGCTGCTCAGCGCATAGTACATTCTTTCGGAGAGGACGAAGTCGCAACTCCTCCGCTGCTGTGTGTGAGCCGTGCAAGCCACGCCTACCCGTTCCGCCCCATCCTGGATTTCCAGCAGCGATGCAGACTGGATGTGGATGCTGACGCAGTTGTCGACGAGCTGCGAGTGAGGAGAGGGAGAAACGGCTGCTCGTCCATCATCATCGACGAAGGACTGGATATCCCAGTCAAACACCGGCTCGCGCGAGATCTGCATGTGAAAGGACGAAAAAAGCACTGCCATCACCATCTTGCTGGAGAGAACCCGCTGAAGCTCCAGCTTGTGGTCCGAGTAGGGCCTGCACACGGAGAGTTGGTAGGAGTAGGGCAATCCAAGGACCTGGAGATCCCCAGACAGCATCACTTCCGTCAGGTTGTATTTCACCGTCTGCTTTAGAATCGTGTGCAACGACCCCAGCACTGCCTTTGGATCACCTCTCTCGCGTGGAATCACCTTCACCTCGCCGATTTGCTCCCGACAGGAGACACACTGCTTGATCTATTCGTGAAGCGCACCGTGAAGGAACACCATGGAGTACTTCAGAGTGCCGGTGATCATCGAGTCGATAACGGCCTCTGTAAGCGCCTTTATGCTCTTCTCGGACTATGCATTACTATTCGAGTATAAGGAGACAAAACGCGACATGCGGATCACATTGGCGGCCAGCCACTGCGGCGCTTCTTGGTCGTTGTATATTTTCAATTTCTAAGGGTTACGCACGGAATGGGCATCGAACCATGATGGAAAGAGAAAGAGTGTTTCCGCTGTCCCACTCACAATCCGATCGTTGTTGCGTGCGTCTCATGCGCTGTTGCCTCCATTTGGTGCATGTGTGAGGAATGCTTGATTGTGTTCAAACAACGATTCTTTGCGTTCTGCCTCCTGAGAACAATCGCCGTGCTACCCTAAAGAGAAAGAACGGAGCATTTCCGTGATGAAGAACACGACTTCTTCAGGGCTCCAACAACAAGTGTAGCATGGGCCGCGTTCGTAGGAGTGGCAAAAACACAATTCTTCACGGTGGAAGGGAAGAGTTGTCCGACTCGTGAAGACGCGCGCGACGACATACACTCTTTCCTTCCACCGTTTAGTATTCTTTCGCTGAAGTGAGCCAGTCAATTCTCAATAAAGAACACCCTTCGTGCTATTATGTTTAATCTTCCCGCCCTGCCTGAAATTGGATTAGGTTTTGGCATTCTTCAAACGGTGATGGCGTAGATTCAAAAACGATATGCGATATTTGTATGCGCAAGAAGTCTTCTGAGTTCTACAGCTGTGGACTCCATAAGATGTGCAGCGATTGCCAAAAGCGCTTCTCGTCGCTCGGAAGCTGCCCGCTCTGTGGCAAGTGCAACCAGCGCTGTGTGGAGAAGGTTTTGGGCGGGTGTGCCTCCTCTGAGTTGTAGATGATGGGTCATGTCATCCCAGCTCCTATTACGTATGTCCCCCCTACCCAGCACGTGATTGAGGAGCCGGCGGCCCCATCTGTGATTGAAGAGCCTCCCATGAGCAAAGAGGAGGAATTCGGCCTGCAGCCGTGCAGCAGTGACAGTTCTTTATTGAATTCGATCTCCTCGATCGAAACTGTGAGTGATAGCGACGACACCGAGCTGTGTTGCCGGGATTCCTACTTTGATAACTGTGGCGAGGACCCCTTTGCTAGCCTGGACGCCGAGTTTAACAAGAACGAGAATCGGAATCAGAAATCGTGTAGTGGGCTGTACCGCTGCTGCTGTTCCGTGTATGACCCTTCCTTTAAGGAGCACTGCGATGCATCCACGGAGAAGAGAGTAGGTGGTGCGCTTGTGCTGTCAGCGTAGAAGACGCTGCAGAAGTCTAGACACATGACAAGCGAAGAGTTCCAGAAGATGATTGATGTCTGCAAGGACCTGTAAACCCTGTATTCTATGTACTATATGACGCCTAACGTAGTATCCCCTGTTTGTTGATTGATGCGAAGCGCTGTCAAAACGAAGATGGGCGAGCGATCATAGAATTGAATAAGGCAATGAGCGAAGCATTCTCCCTAGTGCGCTTCCGAGATGTTACCAAGACCATAGCGGCCATGTCGGAGCCCTACTCGCTGACGACCCTGTTGGAGATGTTCGACGAGATCACGAAGCTCTTCCGTGCGAAACCCCTTTTCGTTTCACTCGTAGACTGTCTTGGTCAGGCATTGTCCTTCGCCACGAGCGATGTGACCACGAAATTGGACCATATCACAAAGCGAACAAAGGAGATGATAGAGCAGGGACTGATCAAAGAGCCCTACGAGAAGGTGTCCTTGGAAGTGAGGACTCTTCCATCTATCCACTGTAGGATGTGCTCCACGCAGAGAAGGAGAAGAATTGGCACATGTCCGGTCCGGGTTGGGATGGGCAACGTTATTGAGGGGTAGAGGGAATCGACGGCAAGGGACGCGCTTACCAGAATGCCTCAAGAAGCTTCGTGCGGTTACTCTGGTTCCTGGACTTTGTGTATGAGATGGTGCACTATCTTCGGGAGCATCCAGACGTGCTGTTAGTCAGTTAGGATCACGGAATAGGACACGCTCCAGAAGGCGGTTCGAGAGGCGTACGCCTTGGTTCTGAGCGATCGACACAACATGTTGGTGCGGAACGCATTCCGCATCGCTGTGGTGGTGTGCCCATCGCGGGCCACCTTCATGACAAAGATTTCGGGGGATCTGACGCAGCAGCAAGTCGATGCGCTGTGGGTCGAATGCGAGAGCAACATGAAATCGATTTCGGACAAGCTGTGGGCGCTGTTGAAGACGGAGGGGATGGAGGAGCTGCCCTCTTCTGTTTGTAAGAAACACGAGACAACTCTTCCTTGTCGCTCTTCCCCGTGATCACGTCCATGACAGACCTCCCCTCCTCGTTCTTGATTGAAAAGTCGCACTTGGCCTCCTTGAACTCTTCGATGAGATTACGACAACTACGGATCACGAGTCAACGATAGCGCAACAAATCGCTATCTGCACAGCCATTCGGAAGATAGTGGAGCGGCGTGTTTCCGTTCAACGCCACCGCATTGGGATTCGCGCCAAGATGGAGCAGGGAGAGCGCGGATTTGTAGGCGTTGAGGAGAATCGCCAGGTGCAGCGGAGTCTCACCCTGCACATTCGGCTTGTCCAGCGTCGCGTGGTTCATCACCAAATAGGAAATGATGGTGTCCTACGGAATGATAGGACATAAAAAGGGCATGCGTTGTTCGAGTACGTTGACCAGTGCAGCGCCGTTTCCCCTTCGCTGTTCTCCGCATCGACTTCCACGCCGTTGTCCACCAAGAACTTCAGCACCGCGTACTGGTTTCCCTTCGCGGCCCAGTGCAGCGCGGTGTTGTTCCACTTGTCCACTGCATTGATGCTTCCTCCCTCGGAGACGTAGTCGCGGATGATTCGCAGCTGGCCTTCATAGGAGGCCTTGAAAATGGGATTGGACGGCGTGAACACACTAGGAGTGAACAGAGCGCAAGGCAAGTCACAGAGTGAGGGCAATGGCCAGTGCAAACACGGCAAAGAGGAAAAAACGGCAACAGCCCACGAGTCTTTGAATCACCCTCCCTTTTCGCCCCTACGCACTTGTGCACGTAGAGGACTTGCTTTCAGACATGGTTGCGGTGGAGTGAGATGGTTTTGCTGTCCTTGTGTTCCTGACGAAAAGAGAGCCCATTTCGGCGAATCCTGATTCTTTGCATTTTCAAGTCGAAATGGGGCAGGGTGCATCGCTATTTAATCGCCACGAGTCACAGGAGGATGTGGACGTTGAGATGGGTAGCGATGAGGAGGATGACTACAACTCGCTGACGCCTACCCCTTACGAAGAAGAGGAATCGGGAGACGAGAATGGGACCTATATTGATTGCGTAATCGATGGATCCTTTCTTTCATTGACAGGAAGAGGAGGAGAGTGAAGAGGAAAAGCCATCACGGTCAAGTAGTCGTCATGGCTGTTTTCGCGGAAGTCATGACAATGATATAGAGTTGAAGGAGAGTGATGAAGGCAGGGATGTGGAGTATGGATTCATTGTGTAGAGGAGCAGTTGGAGGAGGAAGCAAAACGATTAATAAAGGAAGAAGAGGAAAGGAAAGCACATCCCACGGCGTTATCTCCAGTCGAGGAGAGCGACGGGTCGGTTTCGTCGCATGTTAGTCACAGCAACGATGAAAAAGAAGATTCGATTCCCAAACTGACGGATGACGATGTGGTGCGTATTCTCGAGGACTTGAAGAAGGGGGACTATGATCACAACATCATGGAGCTGTGGAAGACTGTTGATATGACGCAGTACGACGTGAAGAACCACAGCGTGGAGCTTTCCTCCGCCATTGATCCGTAGTACTGCTATCTGTTGCCGATTTATGTTTTATGCAAGATGATTTGTTTGTACTTCCTGAACGGAGTGCGCACCTGTTTTCCCTCTCACCCCTAGGAGACACGCTTCGATGCGATCTCTGCCTACTGCAACCTGCTACAGAGTTTCATTTCGGAGTGGATCAGCAGCTTGCAGCACGAGCGGACGCACTCCTTCCTGGCGGAGCACCCCGATCTGGTGCAGTACCTGTACCAACTCATCAAGGACATCGTCTATTTCCTCAAGTGACTTCGGAGGCGTCCTCTCACCCATAGCATGATCGAGGAGACGGACCGCGCCAGCCGGTTTTTCTGGGTGCTGGAGTACATCGACATTGACCGCATCGACCCCGTGTCGCGCATCCAGTCGCAGGTGTCCAGCGGCAGCTACCACAAGAAGCAGGGCTCCCGCTACGACAGCAACAACGGGGATTTGTCGCTCTTTGCTATGATCACGGAGCAGCCGGCTGCTGATGTGGCTCATTCTGTTGCTCATCCAGCTGAGAGTGTTGCTCATCCTTCTGAGAGTGTTGCTCATCCTTCTGAGAGTGCGGCTCATCCAGCTGAGAGTGCGGCTCATCCAGCTGAGAGTGCGGCTCATCCAGCTGAGGGTGCGGCTCATCCAGCTGAGAGTGCTGAGAGTGCTGCTCATTCTGCTGAGGGCGCGGCTGAATGTGCTTCACACATCCCCTCTCACACTGCTGAGCGGGGAGCATCGGGAGAGGAGGGGAGCGAGACGTGGCGCCGGCGCCGCGGGCTGGCGCGCCATCAGAGCATGGACAGCATCCGCAGTACACGCGCGTCGGGCAAGTTCTACGCGTCGCCGCCGCGTGAGGGCAGTCGCGGCAGCTTCGGGTTCAGCAACCGCAGCCGCAGCTTCCACTCCATCCGCCTGCAGGGTGCCGCCAACGGCCCGCGCAACACCCACCACAGCTCGCATGGCTCCTTTGGCTCCTATAACGGGAACCACAACTCCAATAACGGCTCCTATAACGGGAGCCACGGCGAGCGGGCGGGAAGCGGGTCGGCGACGCACCTACGCGAGCTGCAGCGGTGGGAGGGCGAGGAGAGCGGGCTGACGCTGGAGGAGGAGGGCCGCGACGCGCCGTTCGACCAGTTCTCGGCGAACAAGGAGAAGTTCGGGATCGACGCGGTGTTCAACGAGGAGCTGTACAACGTGCCGATGAGCGCGTACGACGTGAAGGAGGAGGAGTGGCAGGAGGTGCTGAGCGCCGCACGGGAGATGGAGAAGGGACTCAGTGCCGACGACGGGAGAGAACGGCTCGCGGGAGAGATCGGAGACGGGGAGGAGGACGCCGCGCTGTACAGCGACGTGGGCCGTCACGGAAAGAAGAAATCCAGGGATGATGACGATGGCTTTGTGGACAGCGCCATTCGCAGGAAGAGGTGATTTTGAGTGTACTATGGTGTTCTATGGAGTGTGTTTGTTGTATTTGCGAGGTGATCGATGTTCGCGGTAAAAAATGCGCGGCGACGAGTGGGCGTTTGAAATAGGAGTGCAGATTGTAATTCGATTCGAACAATGAGCGGCTCTCTGGAGAGTAGAATTGCATCCAGTACGATTGTAACCCGCAGACTCCCAGACTAAGCCATCCTTTTCATCCGCCATCAAGATGTCGATTCAGGGCAAACGAGCAGCGCCCACCATCCTGTTCCAATTGTACACTCTCGTTTATGTGCATAGCTCCGATTCCAATGTGGGCAGCCTTCTTTCGTCCAGACCCTCCATCCCCTCCGAGAAGCGTTCTCATTCGTCGCTTTCGGAAACTGTCTCCATCACGGACGCATCGCTGTCTTCGAAGTCGTGAGGCTCCGCGATGTTGCGTTGACGGCGTAGTGAGGACAAATCGACCATGCCGCTGCTTTCACGATCGTCGAACTCGATTCGCAAGGTGAGTCATGCGTGCTTCCGCTCACCTGAAGATCCAATCGAGTCATTCCAGTGGAGCCCTCTTATTCAACTCGGGCCGTCGATTGTCGTAGGAATGGAATGGCGCGCCTTACCATTAGAACAAGGAAGAAGACTTCCACCATGGAAAAGGCGCAAGAGGCAATCTATGTTTCATTGTGATGAACCCTAGATGACGAAGGTGCTGGCGGTGGACAACAGCATCAAAGGCAGCGTGCAGTTCCAATTCAATGAGAGCATCTCCTACACCGCGTTGAACATGATCATCATGGCCATTCGGAGGAGTCAGATCGGATACTACAGCCTGTTTTGCGATTCCGCCGCAACGAATCGGGGATTGGTCCTTCCCGCCATGTTGCAGTGTTTTGTGGAGGGCGTGCTGGATGTCTACCACTCCTATCTGTCCTGCCCCTGCGATATGCTGAAGGAGGAGCCGTTCTTCTACCTGCGAGGCATTTCCTTACTCGCGATGTTCACACACGACAAGAGCTTCGTAACAGTTGATAAATAGTGTTATGCATAGAAGAGGGTGTGTTACGCCTCTCTATCGGGAGAGATGCTGAGTGAGATTGCAAAGGAGGATGTTCGCTTCGTGAAGATGAAGGACGATGATGCCGATGACATTGCAGAGTGTGTGTTGGGAGAGAGCGTGATGCGTAGGGAGGATCTGCTGCTGTACCGAAGCAATTCACGCCGTAGCTTTCGTTCTTGCTTCTAATGCATAGTGCTGTCGAGCAACAGCAACTTCACGCAGCCCGAGAGCAGCAATGTGGGGATTGTCATCCGCGACGCTCTGAGCCTCCACCGCTTCGTCAACTACCTGATCAACTACTCTATCCATCGTAGACACCACCAGTCGATTTCACCCTGTAGTGCCCGAGGGCAAGGACATGACGCAGGTGATTTCGTCGCTCTCCTTCGCGCACTCCACCTGGACGATGCTGAACCCGGTTCTCCACCGGAACGTGTTGGTGAAGGGAGTGCAGGCCACGACGATGGTGGTGAACGGGGTCGTCACGAAGACATCGCTGCAGAAGCTGGTCTCCGTCGTGAACACGGTGCTGGAGGTGGTGGTTGCAAGGGCGGGTGATGCGTAGAAGGCGAACGTGTCGGGCTCGTACGCCATCCACTGCTCAACCGACCGGTTCTCGCAGGTGCTGAACGTGAGGAACTCGTTGTCCTCGCTCGAGGGCTGTGTGTTGCAGGACATCCAGTGTACCCTAGCGGCGAAGCAACCGCCGCTCTTTTCCGTGTCGACGAAGGCCGTTAGTTTGTAACATAGCAGCATGCTTGTTGAACAAACCAGTCCGTTTGTAACATAGCAGCATGCTTGTTGAACAAACAGATAGCATACACGAAGGGGACAAGAGGTTGAGTCGTTCTAGCAACTTGGAAGCCGCTTCAGGACATAACGAGGCGCGCCGTTCATACGGACGACCTCTCTCTTAAAGAAGAGGGGGTGATACTCTTCGGGGAGCTTCATGATGCTCCAATTCTTGGACATTCTTCGTAAATCGTGGTGTCCCTGCGAATCATCCCCTCTCTACTGGACTGCCTGAATCCGAGCAAAAACGACTTCACACACTTTCTTACTATTAGTATTCGGCCAACAATGCAGGTGCATCTACGATACAAGCCTTTGCGAAGAGCTACTGCCTTGTATAAAAGGATCAGGGACTGCGTGTCGGAAACAGAGACGTAACCAAAACCCAGATTGGACTTCGTGTGGACATCAACGGGCATGTAGACGAATTCGTAGGAGGCGGGGATGATGGACGTCAGAATGGAAAGCAGCGTCTTCTGACTGAAACTGTTGGGAATGTTGCGAAGCATGACGGTTTTGCGTCGTTCTTCGCCAGAAAGCAGCGCTTCGAGGGAGATGTGGTACTTGCTGTTGTTTGATCTTCCCTTCTTCCCATTCTGGCTGTCTTCTCTGCAGCGGGTAGGCATTACGGGAAACGGAGGACTATTCGCGGAAACAGACGGGTAGGCCATTTCGCTCCTCCAGTATGCATTGCGATGGATACTGGGGCGGACATAGCGATGATCGACAGAATGAGGTGAGTAGCCTATCGGTCACGGGAGTCGAGTGCAACACACTGGAGGGAGAAAAAGACGGATAGGGTTGGGGATAAAGAGAGCGGCAGTTATCCACATGGATAATGCCCTCATCCTGTTTCATCGAAAAGATCCTACGCCATTATCGGAAGAGTGCGCCACTACAGGTCATGATTCGGCGCGTAATAGCCGTGCATCGAAGAGTCATGAAAAGAGGGACCTAACCATTACAAAGGGAGAGAGTACGGACCGTCGAAAAGCATGTCTTCGGAGAGAGAGTCCAAACTGTTTAGGGACACATCGTTGGAGTAGAGGGAGTTGAACCCCTCACGACCATGGAGCCAACTCGCGTAGCACGGTTCTTCATTCAAAAAGGCGTTATGGAGAGACTAGAGTTTAGGGACGATGACAATTCGCACATTCATCGGGGTTAATGATTCTGTACAGTTTGTAGAAAACGGTGGACAACCAAAGGTTGAAGGGGTGCGAAAGAATTTGTGGAGTCTTGTCAAATCCTGTCAAAGTGAATGAAACTCCCTTTTATTCACACCCTTATCATTGCTCGGGTTTTTTGCGTGTTCTACATTTTATAGTGGATACGGAAATGAAAGGGATGATTCCCTCTGCATTGTTGTGGCCATTGCAATCATGATGTCAAGCGATTCCCTTCCTTTTTCTTCTATAGCATATCTATCTCATATACTTTCGTTTTCATCACAAGGAAGGGTGCCCCTTGTCAAACTCCATACTCTTCATGGAACCACTGAACGTGCACAGTGTAGTCAAGACAGGTCGCATTGGGTTGCTTTCGTGAGGTTCATTGCGGCTGAGACAGCACAGTGGAGGGACAGTGCTTGTTGCAGGAGGATGATGTCAGTTTCACAGCAAGGGCAACCATCACTCAGGAGTGGACGCGTCTTTGTTATTCCTTTTCAGGCACATCGATTTGCAAAAACACACAATCCTTGATTGATGAACCCAATTCTCGCCATCCATCTGGGATCCACTCGTCACGTCCTTGTGGCGTCAGAACCGGACCGGCATCACTCCGAGCAGTATTGCCCCTCGATTGTCCTTACTCCAAAAGAGAACCGGTCCTATCCGTAATGCTCCTCCTTCTTATTCATTTCCAGGAATGCTATTGCGATCAAAGCAAATCGTTACTGCTTCTGCGACTCTTGCCCTCAAATGGTTGTTGCGGTTGTTGTGCATGATTTATAGGTAAATGAAGCCTATCGGCTGAGTGTTTTCTACAGCCCCGATGCGATGTTCTTGACTGAGGGTGCTGATGAAAAGACCTATACAAAGGGGAGAGTTTATTGTGATAATGGGAAAGCAGTTATCAGATTCAACAACAATACGTCTCTCAGTGTAACATCTGCGTTTGGCTTACAGCTTGTTTTTGAATACTACTGTTATTTGATGGGTGCTAGGGCTTGTATTGACCGCGTATTCCTCGATATCGAAGGCTTGTTGAGGGAAATGCGCATCACCCCTGTTTATGCCGTACTGTTCATTAAGATTTGTTATGCATAGATTCCGGATCATTACGGAGAGCAGGAAGTGGAGTGTTTGAAAGCCATTCAAGAGGGCTGCGGTCTTCCAGAAGCGTGCTATATCAGCGAGTCTCTGGCTGTTGCAGTGAACTGTGCGTACCCCCTATGCAGGGATAGGCAAGAATATTGTGGAGAGATTGCGATTCTTGACATTGGCTATTCCAAAGCGAGTTTGTCGTTGGTTGTCTTTGATCGAGTTGCTGTCATGAGAGGACTTGACGGGTAGCATTCCATCAATGTCAAGTGCATGAAGACAACCAATCTTGTGAATGGGAGGATCATTGAGGAAGCCTTGCTTGATGAGGTGAAGGACAGGCACGATCCGTTTGAGGACCCCAGCATGAATCTCCAGCTGCTGTGGGAGATCCGGAACAATCTGAAAACGCTCTACTCCCCGGATTGCGAGGGAGTGTCGTTCAGCATTGAGAACATCGCCTACCCCGAAGACGATATTGACTTTGACTTGACGCGCAGTCGTTTCATCGAATTATTGGAAAAGAAGGATGTATTCAAGGAGCTTCGAGAGTTTACAAAGTCATTTAAGGTAGCATTAATGCCTGTTGTGTTCTCGTAGAGTGATTTGGGCGAGGACGTACTCATTGAATCTCTCTATGCTGTGGGGAAGGTGACTCTCATTCCAGAGTTGGTTGAGGTGGTGCGAGAAGAGCTCTCCGGTGATGGCAATACGGTGCAGTGCAACTACTCGGCGGACCGTTTGGAGTGTGCTGCAGAAGGGGCGTGGAGGTCGATGTACGAAATCGAGAAGGAACGCCTTTTCTTCAGTACGTCAAAGGGCATTTGGTTGACGAAAGAAATGGAGAGTCGTATGAAGCAAAACAAGGAAAGGGAGATTCCTTTATCGCGGTTGAGTGATTGCATTGCTGTTCGCATGGACGATTGTGAGAAGAATCGTGATCCTGAAGTAAATGATCCAGAGAAACCGCAATACAATACCGCTGTTGAAGAGAATCACAATGAACAGGCCTATGAGATGAATCTCAAAGAGATTGACGAGGACATGGAAAACACCCTTACGAGTATGAAAGAACTGCAACGAGAATACCTCATGTGAAAAGGACTGTTTGATGAAAACACAATCACATGCCCAGTTTCCGCATCTCCTCCTCCACTTCCTTCAACTTCTTCTGCTTGACGGACTCGAAGTCGTACATGACGGCGGTGAGCCGCTCTGTCAATGCGCACTTCTCATCTCCCAGTTTTGACACGGCATCGATGGCTTCCAAAAGCTCCGCTTCTTTCTGCTTCCTGTACTTTGTCGCCCTCGTCAGTTCTCTTTCCACATTCTCCAGCTTGGCACGAAGCGTCGCAATCTCCTTGTTGATGGGAACATCAAGATGCTGCAGCTCCTTGTTCAGCTTTTCGAGGTTCTCGTTTTGCCTTTGTAGCTCCTTCCTTTTCTGATCTAATGTCGTCATGATGGACTTTTGCTTTTGTTCGGTATCCGCTTTGATCGCCTTGGGCTCTTTTGAAAGGCCCTTTCCATTCTACGCGTTAGAATCCGTCTATGACAGGAACTCTTCCCCCTAATCGTTACGAATGCGAACGCACTGCCTACCCGCAGACGCGTCTCTTGACATGGCGAGAGTGGACAAATCAATCAAATCGCGTTCTGCTCGAAGCGAATCGATCTTTGCACTCTCCATCGGATTTGCTCGAGCGGGCACACCCGCAGGGTATCCGCTTTGAAGAGAAACGGGTGGCTTTGGTTTGCTTGCCTCTGACTACTGCTGACAGCTGCTTCCCTTCTCCTACGCCCAAGGGAGCAAACACAGAGGGATCTGTATTACTCATGAATCACTGTCACACGAAATGGATCTGAACAGTGACCAGAATGCGATAAAACGAGGAAAACACAGCTGCAACGAGGCAGAGACAGACTCGTTCAACGGGAGATGAGAAATGCGTTTACCTGTTCGTGGGAATATATGCCCCATAAGCCGATTCAGAAGAGATGCACAAACTGGATAAAGGGGACCGGTCGGAAGATAAACTCCCCTATTTCATCATGCCGTTTCGATTGATTGCTCCATAAGGATAGAAGGGTTTTAATAGATCGCTACGAATTTTGTTTAGGAGCCACTCGTTCGATCCGATTATTGTATTGATTTGTATTGGAAAGAAGAATCTCCTAATCTCATGCAGCAGTCGTAGGCGGTGTGTGGAGAATACTCTAATCCGTAGAGAACCATTTGACCCGTTTCTTGGAACAGACGAAACGACAGAATCCTTTCCTTCCGGCGTTAATGGCGCTGGACAGCAGAAATCGGACCCCTATGCATTGCACGAGGGTGACCGGGATGCGCTGAAGGAGGATTTTCGTTCTATTGTTGCTTTTCGCTGTGTGCTGGTGATTGGTAGGATAGAGACCACGACGGTTACGTAACATTTATTGACTTCTCCAGCTATTTGTCGGAGCAGGGAATGGACAGCCAGCTGGCCGATACGCTGTTTCCCATGTGCGATGAGAGTATGGACGGATTTTTGGACGAGGACGAGTTTGTCCGCGCCGCGCGCATCGCAAAAGTCTCACAGAGCGTTGGGGAACACAATTGGGTTTGATGAGTAGGGAGAACCGTTGCCGTTTGCAATTCCCGAGTCGCTTCGCGATTTGTCGAAGGTGGCCAAGAAGCAGGACGCCATGCCTTCTCAGGACCTCCAGTTTTCTTTGGATATGGACATGATTCCCTCGTTTGGTACTGAGTCCATGGTGGATGGGAATTCCTTTGCGAATTCGACGGCGGATGCGAATTCCTTCGCTACCTCGACTACAGATGCGAATCCCTTCGCTACCTCGACCACAGATGCGAATCCCTTTGCGAATTCGACGGCGGATGCGAATTCCTTTGCGAATTCGACGGTGGATGCGAATCCCTTTGCTTCATCAGCTGCAGACAGCAACCCCTTCGCAGCGGAAGCAACCGATGCAGATTTCTTCTCCCATCCAGCTGCAAAAACAAACCCGTTTGCGGAGGACTTGGAGGAGCCAGCAGCAAACACGAACCCGTTTGCGGAGGGTTTGGAGGAGGCGGAGGAGGCGGAGCGCCAGGCGCTGGAGGCGCTGAAGGACCCGAACGCGGTGCCGGCGATCATTTCGGACAACCGCGACAAGCTGAAGACGCAATGGCGGGCGAACATGCAGAAGTGGCGGTCGACGGAGTGCGTGCTGCGCGACAAGGCGGAGGAGATCACGGCCAAGCAGGAAGAGAACGCGAAGCTGCGCGAGCAGATCGAGGCGTTGCAGCGCGCGCTGGACGAGAGCCAGAGCGCTGTGGAGCAGAAGCGTGGGCGCGGGCGCGCGGCGTGAGGCGTAGTGAAGCGCATTTCGACGCTGCAGGCGACGCTGAACAACCACCTGGTGAACAACCGCCTGGACCGCCCCGTGCGCGTGGCCTACGACCAGCCCGACCTGACGGACCTCTTCTCGCCCGTGCGCGCCCTGTGGAGGCCTTACGCGTAGCCCGAGGACAAGCCCGCCGGCGACGCCGCGCAGGGCCTCTCGCCGCAAGCGGCCGTGGGGCTGGACGTCCCGCTGTCGTACGACGTGCTGGAGGAGGACGACTCGATCGCCGCGCCGCGCTCCGCCTTCGACATCTTCGCCGCGCCGCTGCCGGAGGACTTCCGCACGACGTCGCCGCGCGAGCGTAACATGGTGCCGGAGCAGCCAGTGGCGAACCCGCGGGCGTTCGCGCGCAGCAAGAAGGCGCGGTCGTTCTTCACGAGCGAGCCGGCGGCGGAGGCGATCAGCGACGGCGAGTCGAGCGACGAGGACCTGAAGCCGGTGATGCAGACGACGTTCTCGGCGTTCTCGCGCGGCGGGAAGCGCGACGTGAACCAGATGGGCACGAGCCGGTGGTACAGAGGCGCGTACGAGACGAAGCGGAAGATGGCGGACGTGATTCGGGAGGAGGAGGAGGAGCGGAAGCGGCTGGAGGAGGAGGCGAAGAAGCGCGAGGAGGAGCGGAAGAAGGAGGAGAAGAAGGAGGAGAAGAAGGCGAAGAAGAAGGCGAAGGAGGCGAAGAAGAAGGCAGAGGAGGAGGCGAGCTACAGCGAGTACAGCTACAGCGAGGCGGAGGAGGTGGCGGCGAAGCCCGTCGTGTTCGTCATGTCTGATTCCGACGACGTTTTCTCCGACGAGGACTTGCCTGCTGAGAAGCCTGTTGAAGAGGAAGAGAAGCCTGTTGAAGAGGAGAAGCCGGCTGAGGGTGTGAAGGAGGAAGAGAAACCGGTTGAGGAGAAACCTGCTGAAGAAGAGAAAGAAGAAGTGAAGGAGGAGGAGAAGGAGGAGAAGGAGGAGAAGCCCGCGGAGGAGGAGAAGGAGGAGAAGCCCGCGGAGGAGGTGAAGGAGGAGAAGCCTGAGGAGAAGGAGGAGGAGTTCAGTGATGACTTTACGGAGGATGAGGAAGCGCCGGCAGAGAAGCCTGAGAAGAAGGAGGGAGAGAAACCTGAAGAGAAGGAAGAGAAACCTGCTAAGGACGAGTCCATTGATGACTTTACCGACGAGGAGGAAGAGAAGGAAGAGAAGGAGGAGAAGAAGGAAGAGGAAGACAAGAAGGAAGACAAGAAGAAAAGCAAGAAGGACAAGGCTGCCAAGAAACCCAAAGCAAAGAAGGACAAGAAACCCGAAGAAAAGAAAACCGAGGAAAAGAACGAAAGGAGGGGGAGAAGAGGAAAGAAGGAAGCCGATAAAAAGGAAACTGGAGGTGCGCTGGGAGAATTGGGTCCTGCGAAGCCGAAGAAGAAGAAGAAGAAGCCCGCTGCGAAGTAGTGTTGTCTACTATTTTTTGTTCTCCTGTTTGTACCCGATTCCCATCGTATGAATCCATCTCTGATTACGGAGTCCATTGCATTGTGTACAACGCAGTGCCGCGATTCACGGGTGATTACGCGTGAAGACGCGAATGGGATCCATGGAAGAACTCCGGAAAACAAGCTGCTAACACTTTGCAGTTACCCAAACAGCATCACAGGGGAGATGGAAAAGCAACGCGATTCCATCCTTCCTTTCCGAGCCGTTTCGCCAATCGCGTGATTGCTGGCAGTTTTCGGGGATATTTTCTCTATCCGTACAGATGATCACAAATCAATTCACTTTAGACTAATTCCATCTACGTATAAACAATATGCCCGTCGAACCTTTCAATTATGGATTCGAAATGCAGCCTAGTACTCGCCATGAGGTGATCGTGAAGAACCGCGCTCACGCGTAGTCCGCTGTGATTCGCAGCATCCAGTGCCCAAAGCAACAGTATATTTGCACGTATTTCCCCGAAGTGGAGACGCTGTAAGTCATGTGCCGAATGGGGAGGGGGATTCTCATCGTCGTGTAGTTACGACTGCTTCATGCGCGGAAAGAGACTGAATCCCGATGGTCCCTGCTACGGCTACCGTCCCAAGGTGTCTTTGCCGCATTTCAGTCACCCGTAGGACGAGAATGGCAAGGCTCTGCCGTTCAAGTGGTACACATACAATGAGACCTGGGAGATGATCCAGGACTTCGCCTCGGGTCTGATTCACCTCGACCTGCTGACAAACACCGAGGGCGTATAGTCCATTGCGCTGAGCTCATGCGTAGTATAAGATCATCGGCATCTACGGTCCCAACTGCCTCGAGTGGGCATTGACGGAGCAGAGCTGCAACGCCTACGGCATGACGCTGTGCCCTATCTACGACACGCTCGGCGCCGATTCCGTCGAGTTCATTCTCCAGCAGACGCAGATGAAGGCATGCGTCTGCACGCCCTCGGAAACGCTGAAGGTGGCCTCTCCTCGCCCTGCTCATCGCTAGCTGATGGTGCTGCTCGAGCGCGCCTCCGCCCTGAAGACGATCGTGCAGATCGGCGCGATTGACGAGAAGACCCGCGCGCTCGCCAAGGAGCACGTGCATTCAGCCCGCCGGCCTGACGCGTAGAACATCGAGCTGCTGACCACGGAGGAGCTGATGAAGGTGGGTCACGAGCACCGCGTGGCGAACGTGCCGCCCTTCGCGGAGGACGTGTGCACCATCTGCTACACCTCCGGCACCACCGGCGTGCCCAAGGGCGTGCTGGTGACGCACCGCAACCTCATCGCGGCGCTGTCGGGCTGCCTGTACACGGGCATCTGCCCCGTCACCTCCGACTGCTACCTGTCGTACCTGCCCATGGCGCACGTGCTGGAGCGCGTCATGCAGCTCGCCATGCTCATCGGCGGCGCCAGTGTCGGCTTCTATCAGGTGGCTGCTATGGGGTTGTGTGAGGACTAGGGCTCCACGCGCACGATCATGGACGACATCCGCACGCTGCGGCCCACCGTGTTCACCAGCGTGCCGCGCCTGTGAGCGAGCGCGCGCGGCGTGAGGCGTAGGCTGAACAAGATCTACGACGCGCTGACGGAGAAGATCAAGCAGACGGGCTACGTGGTGCAGTCGCTGTGGTCGTGGGGCATCGCCGCCAAGCAGTGGCGCATGGAGAACGGCTACGACAACTCGCACTGGTTCTACGACTGGGCTGTCTTCGACACGGTGGGTGAAGCTCGGCTGTCTGATGGCTAGATCCGCGCCAAGGCGGGTCTGGACCGCGTGCGCGTCACCATCAGCGGCTCCGCACCGCTGTCGAAGGACATTCTGCTGTTCCTGCGCTGCCTGCTGAAGGGCGTGATCATCGAGGGCTACGGCGCGACGGAGACCTCCGGCCCGATGACGCTGCAGGTGGGCAGCGACTACACCATCGGCAATGTGGGCGGTGCGCTGCCGTGCTGCGAGTACAAGCTGGTGGACGTGCCGGAGATGAACTACCTGACGAGCGACCGCGACCACAACGGGCAGCCGTGCAAGGGCCGCGGCGAGCTGTTCGTGCGGGGCTACAACATCACGCCGGGCTACTTCCGCGCGCCGGAGCTGACGAAGAAGGCGTTCGACAAGGACGGGTTCTTCAGCACGGGCGACATCGCGATCATCCTGCCGAACTACTCGCTGAAGATCGTGGACCGCAAGAAGAACTTCTTCAAGCTGGCGCAGGGCGAGTACGTGGCGGCAGAGAAGCTGGAGATTATCTACGGCGCGTCGCCGTTCATCGGGCAGATCTTCGTGCACGGCGACTCGCTGCAGAGCTACTTGGTGGCGATGATCGTGCCGGAGAAGGACTACGTGATGAAGTGGGCGAAGGGCGTGAAGGCGCTGGAGGGCAAGAGCTTCAAGGAGGTGTGCGAGAGCGAGGAGCTGCACGCCGCGATCCAGGACGACTTGAAGCGGTTGTTCGCGAGCGCGGGTCTGCGCGGCTTCGAGCGCATCCAGAAGTTCACGGTGGACAGCGAGGGATGGTCGGTGGACAACGGCATGCTAACGCCGACGTTCAAGCTGGTGCGCAAGCAGCTGCAGAAGCACTACTCTGCGGCGATTGAGGACATGTATAAGAAGTAATGTGTGTGATTTGTGATGGGGTGTTTGTTGCGTTACATGAGTGTGTAGAAGAAAGAGGACAGGAGAGGTATTGTTGGAGGGCGGGAGTGATGTCTAGGGGTGAGGGAGAAGGACAAGGAGTAGATCGCCAACCTGAAGAAGAAGGCATAACTGTAACCTCTCTGTTTGTTCATTCGATTACTGACATGCCGGTCAGTTGGCTTCTGCAGGAACTGACGGATGCCCTTGACAACAAGAAGAAGGGAAAGGATAGGGAGAGTGAGGCGCTGCGGATTCTGAGGGTGGCGACGAACACGAGATTCCTTCTCCTTTCGGACGGAATCTACAGCATCGTCGCAATCGTTGGCGATGATGTCATTCCCCCATATCTGATGGCTGCCGATCATGGCGAGGGTGTGCATTCTTGCTACGTTCTCTATGCACGCAGCTTTCATTTTATTTGTAGAGACATTTGTGACATAAATCATCATTGTACGTTGTGCTCCCTTTGATTACCCGCGTAGTTGTGAGATATCTGTTTTTGCACATTACGAACGTGGATCGCATGGAAGACAAGCAGTGTAACCTAGTGCTCTCTGGTGCTGAGGACATCATGACTGCCGTGGACCGGAACAAGCTCAGTGAGTGTACCCCGGGAATTGTAGGGAGGCCGCTGCATGTTTGGTTCTTTCCATTCCATCAAATGTAGACGAGCTGCGAATGTGAGTGTCTTGACTGCCAAGGCGTCTACGACAAGGTGATGAAGCGTTCCTTATCGCAGGCCTCACAGTCGGGCTTGCCTTTCAGCATCATTCCCACCACTCCCGATTCTCTCGGTAGTCAGGTGGTAAGGGACCCTCTCCCCTTCACCGTTCCCTCTCCCGCGCACTCCCAGCACCCCAACTCCTCCCAAACCTCCTCCGAGCTCATGATGTTTGCCCAGCCCACATCCTGCTCCTCCGGACCTCTTTCGCTTCAAGACCCGCAAACACCTACCTTCTACCCCTCTCAGACTTCCATTCCCTCTCAAATCTCACAGTCCTCCCAAATCGCGAATCCATCCCGCTTGTCGCCTCCTTCTCATTCCAGACACTTCAGTGCAAGGAAGCAAAACTCCAGCAAGAAGAGCAACGAGAAGGCGTTCTTCTCCTCCCTGCATTGCGAGCCGCTCCTGAAGACGTCATCTGATTCGAGCGATGAAGACAGCTTGCTAACCATCAGCTTTTACGACGGGCGGAAGGGGTCGCTGGACCTGTCCACGCGTGTGGGCGACGGGCTGGCCAGCGAGGGTAGCCTGACGGAGGGCAAGAGCGTGCTGTTTGGCGACTGGAAGCAGTACGTGCCGCAGGAGGAGAAGTCGGTGCTGTCGACGCAGGATGTGCTGTATGACGAGCTGAACCGCACGCTGCAGGAGGGTCTGTCGGAGGAGGAGGTGGAGGCGAGCAACGAGAACGAGGTGACGATCCAGGAGTTGGATGCGGTGTTGAAAGAGGACGAGGAGTCGGAGAGCGAGGTGTCGCCTGTGCTGCCGTCCTTGCTGGAGAGGAGTGAGAAGGCGTCGTCCTTGTTGGAGAGGAGTGAGAAGGCGTCGCCTGTGATTCCTTCTGTGTCTGAGAATGAAGAGAAGCTATCTGTGTCTGGGAATGAAGAGAAACTATCTGTGTCTGGGAATGAAGAGAAGCTATCCGCGTCTCAGAGCGAAGCAAAGGCATCTTCACAGAGTGAAGTGACGGAGGAGTTCATTTCCACGTCCCCGCCACGCCACGCCACGTTCTCCCAGACGGCGGACAGCACGGAGTCGCAACCAGTGCCCATCGTTCCTCCGCAGCCGGACAGCGCGGAGTCGCAGCCGGTGCCCATCATCCTTCCGCAGCCGGACAGCACGGAGTCGCAACCAGTGCCCATCATCCTTCTGCAGCCGGACAGCACGGAGTCGCAGCCTGTGCCCATCGTTCCTCCGCGGCCGGAGGAAGACGACCTGCCCGAGCCCATCCTGCTGGTGGCTGGAGCGGAGAGGACCAAGCCTGTCCAAACCCTCGTCAGCGCGCGTAAGCAGTCCTCGTCGCAAGACAAGAAGAGCGGTTCTCAGTCCGACACGGCGCAGAACAGCTTTTCGCCTTTCGTTTCTCCACAGCTGTCTGTTGGAGACGGCTCTGTTTCCTTGAGGAAGCTGGAGTGGCGCTCGAAGTTCAGGCGTGGGCAGCCGGCACCTGCTGGTGAGGCGACAGAAGCGGCGGATCGCTCGGTGGGATTCTTGCCGGTGAACCCGCCGAAAGAGGCGATGGTTGAGGTGATGGGAGTGGAGGTAATGAGTGAGGAGGAGGAAGAGGAAATGAAGGAAGAGGAAGAAACGAGGGTGGATGAAGAGGAGAAGAAGGAAGAAGGAAGTGTGGAGAGAGAAGAGAAGATGACGGTGGAGAAGGAAGTGAGTGTGAAGGGTGGTGAAGAGAATGAAAGGGAGAACGAGGGTATGGAAGTTGAGGAGAAGGAGAAGAAGGAGTTGATTGTTGAGAGTGCTGAAGAGAAGGAAGTTGTGGAAAAGGAAGAGATGGAGTCAGTTGTTAAGGAGAAGGAGAAGGAGGAGAAGGAGCCCGTTATGGGAGAGAAGGAGGTTGTAGAAGTTGAAGACAGAGAGAAGGAACCAGTTATGGAAGACAGAGAGAAGGAACCAGTTGTGGAAGACAAGAAGGAGCTGGTTGTGGAAGAGAAGGAGGGGCTAAATGAGGAGAAAGAGAAGGAGCCAAGCGTGGAAGGGAAGGAGTCAAACGTGGAAGAGAAGGAGGCGAGTGAGAAGGAACTGCCGACTCCTGCTTCAGAGGACGTGTCTTCGAGAGAGAGTTCATCCGTGATGCCTGCTGAAGGCAATGCCTCTCAGACAGAACCACAGCCGGCGCCCATGACCCTTACCCCACCTCCGTCAGCTACAGCGCCAGACTCCGACAACCCGCCCCACACCCAAACTGCCTCCCCTGAACCTGAAGAGAAGACAACCCCTGATCCTGAAGAGAAGACAACTCCATCCGATTCTCACGTCTTCACCTCGTCGCAATCCGAATTGGACACTCTGCCTAAGCTAATACCGCTCACACAGACGCAGAACGCCTCGCCCACCCCCGTCGCATCCGACGCCAAGGCCGCTGCAAGCCTCTCTCTGAGCCTCAACTCCTCCTCCTCCGCCACGCGCTCGCAGAGCCAGGACTCCACGGTGCTGATTCCCCTGTGCAGAGCGTCGGAGAAGGAGCCCGCCCCTGAGAAGGAGGAGAAGCCAGCGGAGAAGGAGGAGAAGCTGGTTAGGTCCCTGCTGGACGTTGTGAAGTACAACGTGCATTTCGAGGACTCTGAAGAGGAAGTGTCGTCAGACGAGCCTGTGGAGGTGTCGCCTGTGCCAATGGCTTCAATGGCTTCAGCGGCTGCTAAAGGGAAGGAGAAGGCGGTGATTGAGGACTTGACGGGCCTGTCGGATGATAGTGATTTGATCACTTCGGAGGATGATTCGATCTGCGTGTTGGACGAGAAGGAGGTGGATGCGATGCAAAGAAGGAAGGAGGAGAAGGTGGTGAAACAGGAAGCGAAAAACAAGAAGGAGGAGGAAGTGAGAGAGGAGAAACAGGAGGAAGAGAAACAAGAAGCGAGAGAAGAGAAGGGATCAATGGAACAGGAAGAAAAAGAAGAGAAGGAGGCAGTGGAGCAGGAAGTGAGAGAGAAGAAACAAGAAGTGAGAGAAGAGAAGGAGGTGGTGGAACAGGAGACGAGAGACGAGATGGAAGAGATAGAACAAGAAGCGAGAAAAGAGAAAGCGAGAGAAGAGAAGCAGGAAGAAACAGAGACACCCCCCAAAGAAGAAGAGACACCATTGCCAGTCGAGAAGGAACCATCCGAACAAGAAGAGGAAATGGAAACGGACGAGGTGGCGATCGAGACGGAGAAGTCGGAGCTGGAGGAGGAGACGACGATTGTGGAGAGCGACGAGGAGTCGGAGTCATCATCTCACACGCACATGCGTGAAGGTGAACAAACGCCGTCACATGCCCGTGAAGGTGAACAAACGCCGTCACATACCCGTGAAGGTGAACAAACGCCATCACATACCCATGATGGTGAACAAACATCTTCACAGCGGGGAGAGAAGCGAGTGGTACCATCCTCTCAACAAGAGGACAGTCCTGCTCCGTCTCCACATCATAGCCTAAGGAGACCCGCGCCAGAGACGAAACGAAGGAAAGATGCGCGATTGGCTTCTCCTGCGAGAGCGGCACCGAAGCTAAATCCTGTGACAGACGAGAGGACGAAGAGGGCATTGGAAGCGCTTGGCATTAAGGTTGATAAGGAATCGCGGCATGACGTGTAGAGTGTGAACCCGGATTTGTGGAATGTTCGCTGGACCCATGTATGATTAGATCTCCTGTTTGTTTAAACCGATTGCTTAACTGATGGTGGGCTGGAGTTTCGTTCACTATAAAAGGACAAAAAAGCAAAGCCATGGAGGAGAAGAAGAAGAAGAGAGAGAGCACATTCGGTATTGACTTCGGTACATCGAATACCGTTGTCACCTACTTCATGCGGGACAGAATCGTGTGCTATCAAAACCAAGACAATCTGCCCTTCGTGCAATCTATAGTCGCCCTCAGCAGTACGAATGAGCTGTTAATTGGTCGCACAGCGGACAGGTATAACAAACCGCTGTTCCGTGCAAGAAATGTAAAGTATCTCCTTGGAAAGGTTACGCCAGAGTGTCAGGATATCAGTGATGTTTATTATGATGCGGCTCTGGGTGATTCAAATGGAGAGCCCATTCTGGTGTACGAAAGCAAGGACAAGAAGATTGCAAAGACCCCGGAAGAGATCGTGACCAATTTTATCAGAGTACTGAAAACCGAGGTGGAAAGGAAAACGGGCCGAGAGTTTACCGACGTGGTTCTGACGGTGCCTACCACCTATCGAACGAGGCAAAAGACCGCCTTGAAGAGGGCGGCTCGGTATGCGGGCTTGAATGTGGCTGGAGTGTATTCGGAGCCCACGGCCGCTGGACTGCACTATCAGCTGTCGATGAGCACAAAACCCAAGGGAGTCTTTTTGGTGTTTGATTTCGGCGGAGGCACGCTGGATCTCTCCCTGATGTACTGCAAGGACAACGTGTACACCACGCTTGCCAGCGCCGGCAACCACCACTTGGGTGGCAACGACATTAACAGAGTCCTTATGGAGTACGTGGAAACGACGTACCGCACGGACTACGGCGAGCCGTTGTTTGAGGGCAACTCCAAGTCAGCGAAGAAGCGTCGCGATCTTCTTAATCAAGCCGTGGAAGAGGCAAAGATTCGACTTCAGGAATTGAACGACGAAACTGCGGACATTACTTACGAAGACGACACTGGCGAGCCCCGTCTGTGCGTAACACTGCTATAACGACTAGTATCGCTAAACCTAACAAACGCGCATCTCGACAAGCTGATCAGCCACCAGCTGAGCGAGGTGAGGGACGTGCTGAAGGACCTGGCGAAGCACTTCGTGAAGGAGTACGACAACAAGTCGGTGGGCGGCTTCCACGTGAGCAAGGACGACGACCCGGAGGGCACGCTGCAAGCGATCGTGAGCAGCGTGATCCTGGTGGGCGGCTCGTCCAAGCTGCGGTCGGTGCAGCGCCTGCTGCGGGACTACTTCGGCGACATCATCTTCGTGGACGAGGACACGCAGCTGTGCGTGAGCAAGGGCGCGATGGAGGCCATGTTCATGATCGACGACCCGCTGAAGTCGGTGCGAGAGGTGCTCTTCCACGCGCTGGTGGTGAAGGCGGACGGCAAGGCGATCGGGACCGTGCCGCGCGGCACCTCCATCCCGTTTGCGACACAGTGGTGCGCGCGGCAGCAGCGCAACCGGTCGACGATCCAGGTGGCGATCTACGAGGTGGACAAGGAGTCGGAGGAGGAGAAGGAGACGCTGCTGGTGGAGGGCACGGTGCCGGTGGAGCGGTCGTTCGCGCAGATGCAGCCGTACCTGCAGGCGAAGGTGGACGTGAACGTGGAGGGCGTGATCACGGCGGTGATCAGCAACCCGCTGACGGGGTTCGTGACGGTGGTGGGCACGGCAGACTTGTGGCATGTTTGTTAAGAAACAGGGAAGAGAATGTCGATCTGGGGCTTGTCGTCGAAGGACAGGGCGAGCGAGCCGTCGTTGCCCTCCGCCTCGAAGAGGATGACCTCGTTCTCGCCCTCGTTCAGCAGCGTCGCGGGGACGAAGAGCGTGAGCTGCGGGCCGACGGTCCAGTATCTGCCGAGGTTGTAGCCGTTCACGAAGGCCACGCCCTTCTTGAAGCCGGTGGGGTTCAGGTAGGTGTTCGCCGCCTTGTCCACCTTGAAGGTGGCGCGGTGGAAGGTGAGCGGCGCCACGGAGGCAGCGCCAAGAATGGGGATCGGACTGACGGACTTGAGCGGCATCACGCACATCACGAAGCCACGGAGCGGCTGCGAGTCGAGCAGCACGTCGCCGATGATGCCCTTCTCCTCGACCATCGCGCCGCCGAAGTTGATGCGGCCTTGGTTCTCCACGATGATGTCGAGCTCGCCGGCAGGGATGACCACCTCCTGCTCGTGGTCGCGTTGGATCACCTCGATCAGCTTCTGGTCCACCGTGATGTACGCGCGGTCGTGCACCTTCTTCTCGAAGCGCAGCTTGCCGCCCTTGGTAGCAATCTTGTAGTGCACGTAGCCGTAGTCCGTGTCCAGCGCCTCGAAGGACAACGGCGTCTCGCCCTCCACGCAGCGGCCAGCCACGGCGGGCAGCACGTCGAAGAGCGAGGCGGAGTGCTCGATGGGCACCGTGCCGTAGCTGCGCGCCTCGTCGTTCTCCACGGGCACGTCGTGGACGGGGAAGAACTTGGCGATGGTGTCGCGGATGATGGCCCACTTCTCGGTCATGTCGCCCGCCTCCGTCAGCGGCGCGTCGTAGTCGTAGGAGGTGGGGTCCGCCTGGAAGTAGTTGCCGTCGCCGTTGGAGCCGGCGAAGAAGTGGTGGTTGGTACCGCCGTAGTACATGTAGAAGTTCACGGAGGCGTTCAGACGCAGCATCGCCTCCAGCGACTTGGCGATCGTGTGCGCGTCCACCTTGTGGTGCTTGTCCTGCCAGTGGTCGAGCCAGCCGGGGTAGAACTCCGAGTTCACGCGGGGACCTCTCTTGGCGTAGCGCATCTGCGCATCGAACTTGACAGAGACGTCGTCGCAGGAGCCGAAGTCGACGGTGGGGTAGATGTACTCGGGGAGCGTGCCGCACTTGAGCTGGTCGTCGTTGGCGCCATCGTTGGTGAAGAACACCACGTCGTCGCGGAGAAGGCGCTTGTTCAGGTCCAGCAGCCACTTGAGGTACACCTTGTCGCAGGCAGGGTAGAAGCCGTACTCGTTCTCGATCTGGACCATGATGATGTTGCCTCCGTTCTGGTACAGGTAGGGACGCACCAGGGGAAGCAGCACGCTGAAGAAGTCCTCCACGTGCTTCTCGTACACGGGATCGGAGGTTCTCAGCTTGATGCCGGGAATGCGCATCAGCCAGTAGGGCAGACCGCCAAAGTCCCACTCACCGCAGATGTAGGGACCGGGGCGGAAGATCACGTAGAGGTTGTTCTTCTGGGCCAGCTCGATGAAGCGGACGACGTTGGCAATCCCCTCGAAATTGAACTCGCCCTTGCGCGGCTCGTGGAGATTCCAGGGAACGTAGGTCTGCACGGCATTCAGACCGCCCTTGGCCATCTTCTTCAGCGTGTTGTCCCAGTTCTTGTAGTCCTTGCCGGGCTCCTGGCGGAAGTAGTGGAAGGAGCCGGACACGTAGGAGAAGGGCTTTCCATCCATCTCAAAGTGGTCGTCAACGATCTTGAACGTTCTCTCACTTAACGCGAGGGAGAGCAGAAGCAAAAGAGGAATCGCGAACATACAAAAAGAAAGTGACCCTCTGAGGAGACAGGGAAACACAATTTCCGTAGGGCCGTGTTGCAACAAATGCCCTCCTATTCACGCTGCCTCTTCTTAACAGTTAGGTCACGATCCTCGAAATACCCCCTACTGTAAACACGCTCGAAAACAAACAAGCCCAAAAGATACCATAGTACAGATCACTCCACGCCACCACTAAGATAATCCACGTACTGTCGCAGAAGCAGGTTGATCTCCTTCGCCTGGTTCGTCCGGAAGAGCATCTTCTCCTGCTGCACGAAGGTGCCCACACTGAGCACCAGCGTGTTGCTCGTGTACGCCCACGAGGGGATGGCGTCGAACGGGATCAGGCGGAGCAGGCCCTGCGTGGCGGGGTCCAATGCGAACACGCCGTGCATTCCCACGGCCAGAAGACACGCCTTGCCCAGGTCGTTCCTTCCCACAGGCTATGCGTCACACCGCGCGGACATCGCCACCTCCACGGGAAAGAGCACCGTGCCGTAGAGCTGCCAGCTCATCACGTACTCCATGTACGCGCACACGTACCATTCGCTGCTCTTCCCCCTCAGCTTCTGCAAAAACTCCCTCAGCTTCGTCTTCATGAATGGCAGCTCCCGGCCCGTCCGTCGCTCCGCCGGCGTGTTCTCCTGGATGTACTGCCTACGCCTCACACGCCCTCGTCACGCGCACTCCAACTCCTCCTCGGTCGGCTCCGCATCGCCGAAGCGCACCTTCAGCCCGAGCGCCAGCAGCGTGATCACGTCCATCTGCGTGCAGGGGTAGTGCCCGATGCGCATGTCGTGCAGCGCCTGCAGGAACAGCATCCACAGCAGCGGCCGGTCGCTCTTGTCAATGTCGAAGAACAGCCGCGCGCGGAAGGCGAACCGGTAGGTGCCCTCGTCGATGCTGTTGCGCTGGTTGTACTCGAACCGGTGCTGCCACACCGCCAGTCGGTCCAGCACCTGCGTGTCGCCGTCCACCATCACCTCGTCCGCCTCGCTCGTGCCCTCGTAGATGCAGAAGAACCGCGCGTTCTTGCCGATGTGTAGAAGCAATGCCACCTGGTTGCTCAGCTCGCGAACGGTCATCGTCGGCTTGACGCGAATTGTCACGAAGGACTTCTTGTCCAGGTACACGCGGGTCGCCACCGTCGAGTTCGTCTAGGCATTACGTCGAATCCATGGGGGGACCAAAATCGCGCAGATTTCCGCATTCGTGGGAATGGCGTCTCGGCGCTTCGCGACCATGGTTTTCTTGAGTAACTCGTTGGTGGTAAGCGGGAGCGAGCGGTAGTTCCGGTTGGAGCGCGAATTGTAGCAGACCTGCTGGATGTGGAAGAGAAGCTCCTCCGTGGGAGCGATGCACCCGGCGAGCACCGCCATGATGTTCCACGCGTTGGAGGCGATTCTACAGATTATAGGGGTTCACGAGGACGACAATTCCGGAGAGCCGCGCATCACCTTCATGACTTGGCAATAGACCTCGTTGCGCAGGTGCTGGTAGCTGTCCATGGCCATGGCGACGATGAGCGGGATCTCGCGGTGCTCGATTAGCAATTGCCGGATGGGCTGCGTGGACCGCTCGCACATCAGCGTCACGTAGTTGAGGATCTCCGTGTTGAGCGCCACGGCCTCCTTCTTGGCCGACAGCGCGTAGGTGAGCAGCGGCAGCTTGATCGGCGTGCTCTTGAAGGAAGTGACGCGGTCCACGGTCGTCTTGCCTCTGAAAATGCCGCGACGGTACATCACAAAGTGCGACCGCACGTAGCTGTCGTAGGAGGAGCCCACCACGGGGGAAATCTCGCGTAGTCTAGATTTGAGCGCTAAACCGCATCATTACCCCATGGTGGATGGAGACATGTCAGAGTCGATGGGGGACGTCTCGCTGGTAACGGATTCGCCGAAGACGATGCTCTGCGCGTGTTTGACAGGGTCGATGACGTGGCCCTCCTCGTTCAGGTAGGTGAGCGAACCGTTTCCGCTCCCCTTTGCCACCATCTTCGAGCATGCGTTCAAGTACTCCTTCTCGATAACGCCATTGCCGCGGATAATGGCGACGCCCTTCTGGTTGATGGGGATGATCGTCACGTTCTGCGGCTTCTTCCACTGCGACACCTGCGTAGTCTCGTTGAAATAGAACAGCTTCTTCGATTTTGAGTCCCGGATCTCGTACCAAATCTCCTGGTTCTGGTCCTTCATCAGTTTGCGAGGAGGATGCGCTTCCTCCTGCCCGCTGTACCCGTTGCGGATAACATATGTTGGCTTCATTCTCTCCTCGTTCACGTCCTCGGGAACGGCGTTCAGCTACGGATTACGCGAGGAGCACGAAACACACCTCCGACACGTCGCCCGAATTCAACCACGGGATGGAAGTCTTTCCGAGTGGCTGGTGGTCCGTCTTCCGCCCCGAACTGGATCCACTCCCCTCGGAGCGCATAGACGTGCTAGACAGAAGGGAGTACCCTCCATGCGACGAAAGCACGGACGATCTTTCCGAACCGGACACTTCCCGCGAACTGTCGCTGAATTGGAGCAGATTCGTTCTGGACCCCTTCCTTGTCATGTTGCTGACGTAAGAGGACGACATCACGGTCGCGTATGTGTCGGATTTCAAAACACGCCTCGAAAACAATGGCTTGAAAGCGGTTTGAACAAACAGGCGTAGACAGAAGCATTGAGCAGCGGATCGGCCGTCTTCTCCTCGGAGGCCTTCACAGCCGCTCTGTACTTGAGCTTGCCGATCAGCACATAGAGGAGGTAGAGAAGGATCTCGACGCCGATCAGACCGCAGGAGATGTAGATCCAGATGATGCACCAGTACTTCTCCTCGAAGTGGGTCAAGCCGAAGCAGCCCTTGTCGAGCGTGTTGTCATTGCTGCAGCTGCGCGTGTACGCAGACGCCATCAGGTAAGAGTCGAGAGAAGAGCGGATCTACGCCTCACGACAGCAGCCCGCACCGACTTGGACACGCACATCGGAGATCGGCTTCTTTCCGTAGTGGATCGAGTTCCAGTTGTTTCCGTAGTCGCAGCCCAGACCGTCGGAGGGGTACATGGAGAAGGCCTTGTTCTGGGGAAGCTTCTGCTCGCTACGATCAATGGAGGGAAGAGTAACTACTTGTCCTTGTCGAGCACCCAGTGACCGTCCTTCTTCACGACGCGGTAGCAGATGTTGTCGGCGTACACCTCGATGGTGCAGAGGCGCGCGGTCACGTCCCAGTAGCCTCCCATCTCGTCGCAGCGCTCCTCGCAGTACTCACTACGTGACATTTGAGTCCCAGTCTGTACGGATGCTTGACGCACCCGAGCTTCTCCGCCGAGCGCGTGTAGTTCAGGGTTCCGTCGATGGTGTTGTCCAGGATCACGGAGCCGTCGGTGTCCCTGAGAATGTAGTGGTTCTTCTGCTTCATCCAGATGAAGTCCTCGTCGTAGTACAGCAGGCCCGTCTCCTTGCAGCCCTCCTTGGGGTCGCCAGGCTTGTGGCAGCTGTCGCGCATGGGATAGTAGGTTCCGCTCACCTTGTCGATCTTCTTGAAGATTTCCACGCCGCTGGAATCGACGATGGTGAAATTGTTGTTGTCGAACGCCTCGCGACCGCCATTGAGCCACGGCTCTACCGCCTTGTTGTACCTGGGGGTCACCCCTTCCCCGCACTCCTCACTTGCGGATGTAATCGGGACGGAAGGTTCCGATGAAATAGGTGACACAAAAGCCAATCACCATCAACACCGGAACGACAGAAAACGTAGCCGCGAGCGAGTGCCAAAACTCGTTCAGGCGGCTCGAATACTCCTTATTAGCCATTTAGAGAAGATAAGAGTAGGAATTGAACGTAAGGGTTTTGATTGGAGAACCAATAAGAACCGCGGTTTTTCTTCCGGTCTTCCTTTCCACATCCTTGCAATTTCGTGTTTCCACAATGCGATGTTCAAAAGAATCGAAATATAGTCCAGTGGAAGGGTTTCTATGACTGGTGGAATGATACACGTCAATTATCTGCTTTTTCCTTCAGAATGGATTAACAGCATCACGAAAAGAGCATTGAGTTGCCTACAAGCAATAAACACAATTCCATCTTCACACACAACGAAGCCGCAAAATGGAAATCAACTCACCCCCTATGCACAATTTTCAAACCCAAAGTCTGTTCTGGTCGGTGGGACCAATCCGATTCCAGCAGGTGTCAGCGTAGCGTGCAAACCACAGCAGAGGAAAATGAAATCCAGTGGTATTGGAATGGAACCCCAACTCCTTGTCAAAGGAGAGGGAAAGATTCAAAACACTCAAACGTGGAACCCGGAGTTTCGGCAGCTCAAGAAGAGTGGTGGATCATTTTCTTTCACGTTTTGGAAGCCATGTCGGACACGCAGAAGCCCATTGAAGTCACAATCGAGAAGACTGCCGAACCCGCTGTCAAGGAGGACAAGCCTGCTGAGCAGACCAATGTCACTCTTCCCGACGTCCCCGCCAAGGAGTCGTCTTCTGCGGCCAAGTGGGATAACCCCCACTCGTTCGAGGGCGCTTCCTTCGGATCGACGGTGGTGAACATCGTCAACACCGTCATTGGTGCCGGCGTTCTTTCCATTGCCTTCAGTATTCGTCAGGCTGGTATTCTCGGCTCCATCATCCTCATCATCCTCGTTCTCATCCCTTCCTACATCACGACGTACTATTTAGCTAGCGCTACTGTTTACACCAACGAGTCCATTTACGGCCGCGTGGGCGAGAAGCTGTGCAACAAGGCTGTTGGTGTTCTTTCTGACTTTACTCTGGTGCTCCTCGACTTCGGTATTGACGTCGCCTACATGAACGTGCTCTTCAAGCAGATCGTCGATATCTGTACGGAGCTGTTCAACATCGGCGAGTTCATGAACAAGAACAAGACGGTTTGCCTCTTGTGCGCGTGTCATGCATAGCTCATTTCGTTCCTGGTTTCTCTTTTCATCCTGTTCCCTCTCTGCTCCATCAAGACGATGGATGCTCTGAAGTTTACCTCTACCATTGCCGTCGTATGCGTCGTCATCTTCGTCCTCGCCTGCATCTACCTGGGTTTCGCCAACATCAGCCAGACCGTTCGTCTCTCCTTCTCTTGCTCACGCGTAGAAGAGCGAGCTGCACATGTGGCCCACCGACTTCAGCGGTCTCAGCACCGCCTTCGCCGTGTTCGTGCTGTGCTTCTGCTCGCACGTGAACACCACCAAGATCACCGCCGAGCTCAAGTACACCACCGGCAAGTCCAAGTTCGACACCAAGGTGAAGAAGAGCAGCAGAGCCACCATCACCGCCTACACCATCTGCGCCCTCAGCTACTTCTTCGTCGGCGTCTGCGGCTACATGGCCTTCGGCAACGGCATCAAGGGCTCCATCCTGGACTCCCTCGAGAACACCGACATCTGGTTCAAGCCCGTGGTGCGCGTCGGCTACGGTCTGGTCGTGCTCTTCTCCTACCCCATCCTCGGCTTCCCCGCCTGTAACACCATCGACTCGTACATCTTCAAGGGTGAGCGCACCCTCGTGCGCCGCGTGTCTCAGGGCTTCATCTGGGTGATGATCTCCTTCCTCCTCGCCGTGCTGATTCCCCAGCTGGAGATGATCTTCGGCGTCACCGGCAGCTTCTGCGGTGTGCTGATCGTCTTCGTCTGGCCCGCGCTGTACTACCTCGCCATGGTCAAGAAGGAGAAGGCCAAGCCCACGGACCAGCGCAGCAAGTGGTTCATCTTCAACAGCTGCGATGTCACCACTGCCTGGATCATTCTGGTCATTGGTATCATTCTGTGCGTCCTGTGCACGGGTCTGGAGATTTCCAAGCTGGTCAAGTAAGAACAATCTAGTTGTGGATCATTCGTTTGTTACAAACAGTCCACTCCAGCTTCACCTCCTCCACCACCCAGTCCTGGTCCTTCTCCACCTCTTTCGCCTTCTCCCGCGTTCCGAACACGCTCGTCCGCATTTCCTTCTTCTCGCACGCGTACGCCTTCTGTGCCAGCTCCCCCAGCTCCGCTGCCGTCAGGTCCAGCAGCGCGTCGCGCTGCGCCTGCCGCTGCTCCGCCGTCTTCCCCGTCATCACGTCGCCGAAGCCCAGACTCTGTGGCTCCAACGGCGCGTCCATCTCGCCGAACAGCGACAGCCGCGCCTCGTCGATGTCCTTCTGTCCGTACTCGCCGCAGCGCAGCCACGCGCAGCCCTCGCAGAACTGCTCCACGGTCGCCGTCACGTGCGGGTCGTCGTAGCTCGAGAACACCTTCACGCCGTTCCCGTGGCTCGCCGCCACGCCGTACGCGCCGCCGCGCTCGCGCACGTGCTTCAGCAGGTAGTTGGAGGTCAGCACGCGGCTCAGGATGTGCACGCCGTCGAAGTGCGCGCAGTCCGTCGTGATCGACGGGTGTCTCTACGTTTCACCACCGCGCCTCACACCCACCGAGAACACGTGGTTCGTGTTCAGCGCCGCCACGGAGAACACGTTCTTCTTCGCGCGGTACGCCTCGCCCATCACGCCGTCCACCGCGCCCAGCGCCGCCTCCAGCTGCTCCGTCGTCGCCGTCACAAACCCGCCCTCGCCCACACTGCCGAACACGCCACCTTCACTGTTTGCATTGCTTGACAGGGCCAGGTCCGTGGCATGCTCCGCCCAGCGCAGCGCCGCGGCCTGGTTCTTGGCGTCGGTGGTGACGAACACTCTGCCGTCACGCCTCCCCCACACGCCCACTCCACACGCTCGCGCCGGAACGCGCGCAGCAGCAGCGGCGTCAGCTCCTGGTCGATGTACGCCTGCAGACGCGCCGGGTCCGCCAGCAGCGGCTTCAGCGACTGGAGATGGCGGAACTAGCGCTGAGTCACACGCTCAGGGATCACATGCTGATACCCGCTGTAGCAATCATCGATGAAACTGCTCATCGACGTCGCCGCGTAGCTGCGACGCGCGTTGTACCGCGGCACGTTGTCGTTGAAGCTTAGCTCCGCGCCGGCGATCAGCGACTGTAACAGAACCTGCACGCGCTGCACGTTGGAACCCAGCGTCGCGTTCTTCAACTTGTGCTCCAGAAGAGCCGACACCTTCTCCAGGTTCTGATTCTGCATCAGCAGGTTCGTCTCCACCACCGCCACCTACGCCTTACACCCGTCCAAAATCCCCACGTTTTTGTACTTGCCAGAAACATCCTTGAATTTGTCGAAGGTGTGCAAGCCGATGCGAATGCCGCCGCAGCACTTGCCCTCCTCGATCTCCATCTCCTCGGCGCTCATCGTCTCGCTGCCCACGGCGTTCATCAGATACACCAGCACCGGCAGGTTCAGCAGGTCCCGTACGGAGCGCAGGTCCGTCAGGTGGAACACCAGCCGGGGGTACACGATGTCGTTGGTTGTGGTGGTCAATGAGTGCAGCGGGAACGCGGCGGCGTGCGGAATCGGTGCGGGGAAGGTGTGCGTGCGGGGAATATTCTAGACAACAGGGAGGGAAGAAGAACGAACTTGGAGGGAAAGACACGGCAGAACCGAGTCGTCGACTTCCTTGGCGAAGATGAACTTGTTCACCGACTCGTCGTATTCCGCCGTGCCGGCGCGAGTTTCGATGCAGCGTTGGGTAGCCGCATCCTCGTCCTTCTTCTATTTCTCACACCGCTCACTTAATCCGACGAGCTTATCGAAGAACGAAGCGTCTGGACGGATAACAACGCGCTTCACGCCATTCTCCTGCGATTGCGGCTTCAGGTACTTCCGAATCATCCGTTTCATCACCTCGTTCACTCCCTCCTTCTTCATCTCCTCGATTTGCGCCTCCGACAGCAAACAGATCGCGGGATCGGCATTGTGCGTCCACGACTCCACCACGCTCTGCATCATCGTCAGTCCGAACTCTACGATCACAAAGGAAGGCGAAAGGAACGCGTCTTGATCTGCTTGTACATTAGCGCGGTTTCGTTCAGCAGTCCTTCAATTCGACCCTCGTCGAAACCGTTCTCCAACACGTCGTCCAGCGTCTTGTTGATGATGCTGTCCAGCTCCGCCACGCTCGTGTCGCTGTCGATCTCGCTGGCGCCGATGGAGAAGAAGGAGTTCTTGCTGAAAGTGATGTAGCTAGCATTCACGCATTCTCTGGACACTACCCCTGGAGCGGGTTAAAGAGGCGCGCCTTTTGGCTCTCAATCAGACTCTTGTAGAATGGCGAGGACTGTCCGCGGAACAGCAGCATGGACAGGAATTGCAGTCGGATGACGTCCTTCGAGTCCGTGGTGAGGTTCGTTGGGTACACACGCAGGTAGTGCCACCTCTGCGATGGCTCGCTTCCGCTCTGAGGACACGTAAAGGTGAATTCCTTCTCTACTGCTGATTTTTGGATTCCAAACCTACCTGGGCTGCGCAGCGCCTTCTCTGTAAGCGTCGTGACGTGGATATCGCGACTGCTCTCATTCGCGGTGAATCGACTCAGCACCTGCGAATCGAGGAAGTGCATATGATGCTCCGGGTGAATGTCTCCGTAGGAGAAGAACAGACAGTTGCTATCTTCAATTCCGGACGCAATCGCTTACCTGGGGTGATAGTGCGTTGTGTGGAAGGCAATCAGGTCTTCATAGCGCAACGAGGGAATAGCAGACGGAACGCCTCCAGAAACGTACTGGTAGTTGGTATTCGCCAGATACGCGGAGCTCACGGCGCTGAAAATGCTCCGCGTGGGATCTCCCTGATAGCCCTTCATTTCGTTATACACAACGCCCTTGATCTCGTTGTTCTCCAATCGCCATCCCTCCTGCTTGAAATCGGCGAGGCGCAACAGCGGGAAGAAGGTTGCATCGCAATATACATCCATCAGATTTGCGAGATCACGCGGAATGGTCGAACTCACGGGATAGGTGGTGTGGTCGTCAAACGTCCACGCGTTCATATAGCTACCAGTAAGAGGGACACAACGAACGCACGTCTGCAGCGAGCGCTTTCGCATCTTCATAAAGGGGTCGTGGACGGGGTATTTCTCCGAGCCGCAGAGCGTGGTATGCTCCAAAATGTGGCTGACTCCCGTGTTGTTCTGACAGGGCGTGCGGAACGTGATGCTAGGTGTTCATGTTGCGATTCGCCACTACCTGAACACATTATCCGTGTCGGAAGCGTCTATGTGGAGGTAGTCTGCTCTCGTCTTCTTGTGGATGAACTGGTAGGCTGTCACGTTCAGCTCCGGGACGGGAAGAACACTCACGCACTCGAAACCGTGAACCAAATCACCCCTCCTGTACTGCACTTTGTCTCTGTTTTCTCCTCGCTTTGTGATCCCATCGTACCTACTCTTCATTAGCAACTTCCTCTCCCACTCCTTCATCACAGTGCTGATGGGCGTAGAACTCATGTACGATGCTTGTAGTTTTGCTATTGGCAGAAGGGTGCTTGCCACGCATCTCCTAGTCGAAATCACGCCGCTCCCTGAATTCCTACAAACTTCTTCCCACAGACAGCATACTATGCTCTGTATTGCTAAAAGAAATAAAAGTTGAGGTGAAAGAAGGGATTGAATGGTGGGAGTGTTTGGTTCAAACAGAGTAAGCCGAAGTGGTTCCCGTAGTGTCTGTATTTGTAGTTTCCTTCTTCTCTTCCTTCTCCTCCTCCTTCACTTCCTCTTTCTTCACCTCCTCTTTCTTCACCTTCTCCTTCTCCTTCTCACTCTTCTCCATGTCCCTGATGATGTTGGAGTAGTTGGTGGGCGACCGTCCCCTCCGCTTGCCGCAGATCGCCTCCATGTCCACCGACGTGATCGTCTCGCGCTCCAGCAGCAGCTCCGCGATGCGCACCATCTTCTCCCGGTTTGCCTCCAGCATCTTCACCGCATTCACCATCGACTCCTTCAGAATCCTACGTGCCTGATCGTCGATCGCCTTCCCCGTCGCCTCGCTGTACGGCTTCTGGAAGCCCTCCTCCTGCTGGTAGTTCACCGGGCCCACCTCCTCGTCGAAGCCGTAGCCCGCCACCATGCCGTACGCCAGCTTCGTCGCCTTGCTCAGGTCGTCCGACGCGCCCGTCGTCATGTTGCCGCAGAACAGCTTCTCCGCCGCGCGCCCGCCCATCAGCTGTACCAACATCTCGCGCATCTCCTCCTGGCTGTACAGCGGGATCTCCTTCGGCAGGTTCTGCGTGAAGCCCAGCGCGCCGTTGCTGCGCGGCACGATCGTCACCTTCAGCATCGGGTCCACATGCTCGCTCAGCCAGCCAATGATCGCGTGGCCCGCCTCGTGGTAGGCGATGCGCCGCTTCTCCTCGTGCGTCATCAGGTCGTTCTTCTTCTCCATACCGCACAGCACGCGGTCCACCGCCGCGATGATGTCCAGCAACTCCACCTTCTCGTGCTTGCGCCGGATCGCGATGATCGCCGCCTCGTTCACGATGTTGCAAATGTCCGCGCCCGTGTAGCCTAACCCTCACGCCCGCTTGTCATACCCACCCGGCGTCATCTCCGCCAGCTTCTGCGCCATGGCGTCCACGTCGCCGTCCACCACCACCTTGCTCAGGTAGATCTTCGCGATCGCCACGCGCCCGCGTAGGTCCGGCTTGTCCACGGCGATGTGCCGGTCGAAGCGGCCCGCGCGCAGCAGCGCCGGGTCCAGCACGTCCACGCGGTTGGTGCCCGCGAACACGGTGATGCCGTCGCGCGGCTTGAAGCCGTCCATCTCGATCAGGATCTGGTTCAGCGTCTGTTCCCGCTCGTCGTTCGCGCCCGTGAACTTCTACGCCTCACACAATGCAGGAGCAAAGACGCCCTCATTTCGCTTCTTGCCGATGGCGTCGATCTCGTCGATGAACACGATGCAGGGGGCCTATCTCTCACGTCACACTCACACACTCACGTTCTTACGCGCCTCGGCGAAGAGCTCGCGCACACGCTTGGCACCCATGCCCACGAACAGCTCCACGAAGTCGCTGCCCGACATGCTGATGAACGGCACGTTCGCTTCGCCCGCCGCCGCCTTCACCAGCAGCGTCTTGCCCGTGCCCGGCGGACCCGTCAGAATGGCGCCCTACCCCTGACTCATCCCACACGCCCCCACTTTTGGGAGCTTCGCGCCGAGCTTGGCGTACTTCTCGCTGTTCTTCAAGAAGTCGATGAACTCCATGATCTCCGTCTTCGCCTCGTCGATGCCCGCCACGTCCTTGAAGGTCACGCCCGTGTTCTTCACGATCTCGATCGGCTTGTCGCCCATGCCCATCGCCTTGTTCATGAAGCTGTTCATTCCGCCCTTCCGCGACGGAATCAGCAACGACGCGAAGATCACCAGCATCAGGATCGACGTCACCATGCTCACCGTGTCGTTGCCCACCGACGACACACGGTACGACATGGGCACGAAGTCCTCGCGCTGCAGGCCCAGCTCGAACTCCATGTCCTCCACCGCCTTCATGAACTCCGTCGTGTCCGGCACGTCGAAGTGGTACAAAATCGGCTGGTTTTCCGCCGTCGCCACGAACTTGCGGCCCTCCTTGCTCTCGAAGTCTACACGTGACGGAAATCGGGCCGATTCCACCATTCAGAATCTCGACGTAAATCCGCCCCTTTTCGGTCATGGTGATCTCCTTCACGCGCCCCTTGAGCAAAAACTCCTTCACGAACTCGTCGTAGGTGATCGCGTTGTCCGTCTTGCGGCCGCGCATCAGCACCGCGAACATTCCCGCGGTTGCGCCCAGCCACAGCAGCGCCGACACGATGTTCTTCTATGCGTGAGCAGGGGCAGCGGCCGCCACGGGGTTGTCGCCGTTGAAGGTCGTCTTGAACCACTCCTTCAGGTCCTTCGCCTCCTCGCCCGCCTTCTTCGCCGCCTCGCTCTCCACGCCCGCCTTTGCACCTTCCGTCTTCTTCGCCTCCTCCTTCACGCCCTCAGGCTTCACTCCCGCCTGCGCCTCCTTCACCTCCTCCTTCACGCCTTCAGCAGGCTTCGCACCCTCAGCAGGCTTCACGCCCTCAGCACTCTTCACACCCTCAGCAGGCTTCACTTCAGGCTTCACACCCTCGCCCGCCTCCTTCAGTGACTGGTCCAGTTCCGTCAGGCGACCCTGCGCCTTGCCCTTGATGCGCTTCAGGTTCTCGATCAGCATGCGCGCCACGGGCCGCACGAAGAAGGGCAGCGAGCCGTCCTTCAGGCCCGTCGTCAGCTGATTCAAGGCCGAATCGCATTGCGAGATGAGCGTCTTCTCCTCCTTGATGAACTCGTTGATTTCCTCCTTGCTGGCCTGGCCGCCCTCCTCGAAGCTCTTCACCGTCTTCTCCGCACTGCCCGACTTCGATTCCATCCCCTTCTTACCAAATGGAAAAAAGTCCTTGAACGCGTTCTCGTCGAAGAGTGGAGAGGCGTCACTCTCCTTTGATTGACTCTCCGCCTCTTTGGAAGCGCTTGTGCTTTCCGCTTCCTTGGAAGCGCCCTTGCTCTCGCTTGTGCCTAGTCGTCACGTTTCTTAGCGAAAGCCACTCTCATTCTTATACCAGCTCTCCCGCTCCATCTCCTGCTGCTGATGAATGCTTTCCCGCACTTCACTAGCAACATCCTTACTGCTGTCATCAGCCGCAGAGCCGGCGTCCTTTGACGACGCGTCTTTGGGTAAAACCACGCGCATTGCTCCTACTCCAGTTGTCATCGTGGAAATTGTGTGTGCTAAAGTTACGGGATAAAACCATGTTTGTATACTTCAAACGCAAGCAACAGGCGGCGAATTGGGCATCGTGGGAAGCGACCATGGGAAAGAACAGTCTTCTCATCTACCAGTCACAGAACAACTACAAAGCAAACGCTAGCGCTGCCCGTCATGCCGAGCGATCTTCGTACTAAAACCAACTCCGACAAACGGTTCATCTTGGTGTGATTCGCTATGAAGTCGCCCCTACGACCTGGGTTCGGTCCGAGAATTGGTTTTCTGCGCGTTATTCGGCGCTCTTCACTTCATTGAAACCCCCGTTAGGAACTCGCGTTTTCTCACACATATCCTGTATGGAATCGCTATATGAAGGAAAGAACAATGCCATAGAGGAATAACCCGCTCTTCGATCATGTACCGAATGGATCAACGATCATGAAAAGCACGTACTTAAATTGGAAAATGTGTATTAAACGTGATACCATATTTGAAACAGCAAATCTTCGCCATTCCCTTTTCAAGCAGAAATGCCTCGGATCATCGAACCCCAAACGCGTTTCATTCAGCACTATTGTTTAATGCACCTAGAAAGGAAGAGGCTGACGTTTGACGACTACATGCAAACCATGACGTCTTCCGAAACGAAACGTCCGATTTCGGATACGAAAGAGCACGAGCAGAGTTCTGAGCTTGAAACCGCCTCCGAATCCGAAGCATCAGTTCTCTCTCCTCTCCTCCTTCCCCGTAGCCAGTGCTGTTCAGTTTGCGGAACAAGCGAGAGGTGTCCAAATCGTCCCAAATCCTATTTCTCTCTCAAATCGACGACTCCTTTCATCACTCCCCATCCACCCCGTCCTCTTCCGACAAGCCCGTTGTTCATGTGCAGGGTTTGGCGTCGCATCGTATTGATGTGTCTGCTGGAGAAAGCATCTCCTCCAAGCCCACGCCCTCCATTTCTCCCTTCCCAGATTCCGTCATTGTTCCCTCTAATCGTCCTGTCAATCCTCCCCTTCCTTCAGAGCCCAGTCTCAGTGTTCCTATCCCACAATTACTGTCCATTTCCTCTCCTAGGAAGCAATCAACCCCGTCTCAGAAGAAACAGTCAATTCCTTCACAGAAGAAGCAATCCACGAAGCACACGGTGACGCTGGAAGAGCTGGACTACAACCAGCTGATCAAGCGACTGCAGCACAAGACCTTGACCGTCGACCTCCTCCTCAACACCTTCAGTGCGCGTCTTGCTCCACCCTCACGCATAGCCATACGCGAGATGCGGTTCATTCTTCTGCAGAACCTCGTCACCACCCCCGCCTCCCACTCCAAGCGGCAATACGCACAGCAGGTCTTCGACTGTCTGAAGAAACGCTTTCCCTCCACAACCGCGCAGCTCTCCGCCACTGCCACCCGCCCCTTTCAGTGGAGACAGCCCGCAGCCATCGCGGTGGCTCCCTCCGTGGAAACGCTCCTCTGCGCGGAGTTCCCCTCCCTTTTCAAAGCCTGTGTAAACCTCTCCATCTCCTTCACCGTAGATTCCACGCGGCCGCGGTCGCTCTTCGAGTGGCAGGGTTGGTGTGTCTCGCAGTGTTCACGGATAGATGCGGGAGAGAGCTGGTTTGCCGAGTTTCCTCATCTGAAGAAGGCAATGGCCTCCCCCTACCGACACAACTACTGGAGCAAGTTCAACAGCGCTCTGATGACCTTCCGACCCAGCCAGCCCGTCGCCGTCCATCTCCCCGTCTCTCTCCATCCCTTCACTCACCTTCAGTCCCTGCGCCAGCAAGATGCGTTGATCCACTCCCTCGGCTCCACTCACGCCACCCATCTCTCCGCACCCCTGCTCACCTCCGAAGCGGTACAGAGCGCGGCTGAATGGCAGGAGATGGTGGTGGAGACGGTTCCTTTTCCTGCTCTCTTTTCACGTAGTCCTCCGTTCTCACCTCTCTGCAGCAGTGCCCCATCACGCTGCTCACACTCTCCTCTGCCGAGCAGACCTTCTCCGCGTTGCTCATTCCCTGGCCCGTGTCGCCTGTGACGCCGCTGCTCCCCTTCTCGCTGTTGCAGCACTACAAGGGCATGCCCACAGAGCCCGTTGCCACGGAAAGCAGGGACTGTATGTACACGTGGAAGCCACAGCGCGGTGATCGAGTGGTTGTGAAGGAATCGAACCGCGAAGTGGTTGGAGTGATTGTGGAGGTGATCGACTCTGTGGAAGGAGGTGGTGGGAATAACGAGTAGTTTTCGTTCGTGCTGCAAATGGAGGGCTCGAGTGGAGAGCAGAGAAGAGTTTGCGCTTTCTTTGTGTTGTGAGAGTAGTTGTTCTCGTGGGATGTGTACGCTGTGGCTGAAACAAACACCTGACCTCTGTTTTCTATTCTACACGAAATAGCCGGTCGAAGAGAGGCAGCTCCCTCGCTTCGACTTGCCTCCTGACGCTGCACGCCACCTCCATCACCCTCTCTCTCCTCTCGCCCTCGCACAGTCGCAGAAAACAACTCCACAGCAGAAGGAAACGCTCGTTCGACTCCACACGGCGGGTGTTGAAGCAGTACACCGTGTAGCAGCACAGAAACGGCGAAAATGCCTCGAAAAACGCCTCCGAGTGGAAGCAACACAGAAACAGGACGAACGGGTGCACTGCTGCAAAGCAGGTGTTCAGCGCGTCGGATGCCTCGAAGCGCGCGTTTTCTTCCTATGTCTGAGTCGAGTCGGCAAGGCAAACACTCCACTGGCACGAGCGGAAGAAGCAGGAAAGGGTCTTCCACACCAGATATCGCGCATCCTGGAAGGGCGAGGGCTTCTGTGGCGATTGGGCGTGTTCTGGCAGAGGAAAGGTCTGAACGGAGAGAATGGGAAGGAATGTGAGGATGAACGCCGTGAGGAGCGTGGAGAGGGACTGCGGTGAGTCCAAATCGGCACACATCGTATGGACACAGTCCTGCAGTTGTTTCGTGTCCGGGCTTCCCATGGAGTTCATCACGTGATCGAGTAGGAGAATGGCTTCCGTTTGATTATCCAGACTTTCCTGTGATAGAGAGTATGCGATGACGCGAGACTCGATGGCTTTCACAGTCATCAGAGTGGATGGGAGAAGAACAGGCATGTCCAACGCGGAAAGCCGCTTCTCTATCTCTACATTCTGTTTCCGCTCTCGATGACTCGATTTGATGGAGTACGAAATGGCCTGCCATTCAGCCCAAACACCACTCCCATACATCCTGAATTTGAGAGTCAAGCCCGTATTCACGGCAGCAGGCGTAAAACACGGACTTCACGTCTGCCGGTAGATTCGCAAAGGACTCATTCCACATCAGCAGAATGGCGTAGTAGAGATCCGCTACGCAATCATAAACATGGAAAGAGCATACCCTGAACGAGGGACTCCGTATTCACATTGAACGCATTCAATCCGTACTGTTTTATGCAGGCCTGAATGTCCTCTCTGTTTCCAGAACCAATGGACTATTTCGTAACGCCGATCGCAGAATCGATACCAGACGAATCTCTCGCATGAACTGAAGCTGTGTCTTCACATCCTCCTTTTGGAGAGTGGAAATGTCGGATTCCTTCGCGAGTCGAACCAACCGCGTGAACTGTGCTATCCGCTCCTTGTCCGCAGCCCATGCCGGATGCTGGACAGCACCGTTGTGGTTCATAACAAATACCAAACAAAAAAAAACTATTGTTCCTACAATCACACACAGGGAAGCACGCCTACGAGCAGCCACATCATCTCCTCGTCGTCCTCTAGCGAGTTCAACGACACATTCTTGTTGCACCCCTTCACCGGACACTTTACGCTGGTCTTGTGTCCGATCAGATTCACGATCGCATCGCGGCTGTATGTGTGCTTGCATCCCTTGCTACGAGTCAATCCGCAACGCCGCAGCCACTTCCGAACGGGATGAACGAAGCGCTCTCTCGAGATGGGGCAGAGCAGTCTTGATTTTGTGTCCATTTCCACGCCGTCAATCTCGATGTCGTCGTCGTTGTTCCGATTGCGCGCGGTCATCTACGCCTGATCCACTCGGATCGCGGGCTACACTCCGCTTCATGTCGTTAAAGTCCTTTACAAATCGGTGGGATGTCGTGTTGGTGCTGCCGAGCCTCTCCTGAACAATGCGGCCTATAGCGTCCTCCATGTTTTCACCGGTAATGTCCTACACATCACTGGATAATGTCATTTCCAACAATCGAATTCTGGTATTGGTTCAGGCAGTGGAGAATGAGCTCCTCCTTCTTTGCGTCGATCATTTCCAGCTGGGCAGCGTCCACGACGATTTGCCGCTGTTCCTCCTATTCAGTCAATTGAAACTATGAACCCATCACGACATCCGCCTCCGGGTCGATTTCAAGCGTCTTCCTGGCAATATCCTTCGCATCCTTGCTCAGGAACATCGCCTGCATCGGTATGTTGCTCGCGTTCATCTTGAACAAACAAGAAGTGATCACTCAGTAAAGCTTCGTCGTTTCCTCCTCCAGGTCCTTCAGGTCCACGCCGGCCGACTTCGACACCTTCTCCAGCAGACGCTTCATGTGCTCCATCTCCGCCTCCGGCACCTTGTACGCGCAATTCTCCTTCGCGGGGAACACGCCCTCCTTCACCTCCTTGTTGAACTGCACCAGGCCCTTGTGCACCACCGACGCCACATTCGCGTACTGCTTGCAGAACGACGCCGGCATCTACGCCTCACTCGCTTCGCCCTCCCCCACCTTCGGCTTCAGCGGGTGGTCCAGCAGGCCCATCATGTCGTGGTACACCAGCACCTGCCCGCTGCAGTGCGCGCCCGCGCCAATGCCGATGGTGGGAATGTGCACGCTGCGCGTCAGGATCTCGCCCACGATCTCCGGCACGCACTCGATCACGAAGGAGAAGCAGCCCGCCTCCTCCAGGCAGCGCGCGTCCTCCACCAGACGCATCACCGAATCAACTACCCATCAGTCCGTTATTGTATACGCACAGGACTTGCCCTGCACCTTGAAGCCGCCCAGCTTGCCCACGGACTGCGGCGTCAGGCCGATGTGGCCCAGCACCGCGATGCCGCACTGCGTCAGCGCCTTCACCTCCTTCTCACGGCGCATGCCGCCCTCCAGCTTGATGCCGTCCACACCTCCCTCCTTCACCACACGCACGCAATTATGGATGCACTGCGAAATGGACTCCTCCTGGATGTGAAGGACTGTAAATAAGCTTACATACGAGCCGAAGGGCATATCGCCGATGATCATGGGGTACTTCGCGCCTCTCGCTAAAAGTGACTTGCACGATGGAAGACACACTCACACACTTGCAGAAGAGAATGGTATCTTCCAGTTCCACGGGGAGCGTGCTGGAGTATCCCTGCAACTTATGCGATCCGCGTGTCCCTACCATGTCCGTCATTCCGACAGAGTCGCCGACCAGGATCATATCGATTCCCGCCTGATCGACGCAGAGAGCCTAGAACGGTCAAGCGACCCCACCGCAAAAACCTCCGGGTACGTGTACGCCGTGCTCATCGTGATTTTCTCGCCCTTCTTGTACTTGGATGCAATGGTCGAGGCCGTTACCTTCTATTATCCTCATTTTCGCAACGCCGCCAGGTACCCGCCTCGGTTTGGCAACTGTTTCACTAAAGGAGCGAACACAATTGTTCAGGAAAAGCGACTTCGATCCTGGGAATGAACGCTTCCAACAAAGCAAAACCAAGTGCAAAGCGTGTTACTCTAGAAAGCATCGCAGAACCACCTCTGTGAGAAAAGGAGAAGGGAAGGGGTTTCATTGTCAAAAGGAGGCGCGTTTCTAGTGCCGGGCTTGGCTCCTATTTTCGTCACGAGAAGAGAGCGTGTTTTCGCGCCATCCTTCAGGAACCCGAATGGACTCGCTATCCCATCTTGTGAACACTCTGTTTTCCAATTTGGCGCAGACGTTTCCTGACTGTACTCGAAGCCGTTGCTCTTTTCCGCTCTAGATGTGTATTCTCCCCACCCAAAGGCGGAGGAGGAAGAACAGCTGATTGGTGAATCCGAATCGCAGGGAAAGGCTTTCAGCTCTCACATGAGAAGTGCGTATGGAAGCGAATGCTGTCAATTCATGGACGCCTCGCTAACGGACGCTGTGCGGATTGGTTCTGGGATGTTACATGCAGACGACGGTTGCTGCGCTCGAAAAGAAGCCCCTGCTGGTGTATTTGGCGTGCTCCCTGCATGAGAATTACGATCATTACAACAAGTGGTTGATTTGTTTCGTGATGAGCAGTAGATTGCTCGCAGCACCGCACGTCGTGGAGACATTCCAAGAAAACTACGTCTGCTGGGGCTGCGATGTCTCCTCTTGCTACGGCTACTCATTGGCACTATTATCGTTTCCGTTATCACCTCTAGTTAACGGAGCTCAATGTTCCCGTGGAAGAGCTTCCCGCTCTCCTCATCATGTACAAGAAGAGCGAAAGCGACCCCCTCACCTATTTCGGCACTGTTTATTACCAGGGTTCCCATTCCTTTCCTAGTTGAGGTTCAGATAAAATGATGGCTCAGAGCCTCCTCGATCAGATCGCAGGAATCGTCTCCATCGGAATCGCGCACATCACCCAAGCCGACATGGAAGTGCGTCCTTCCCGCCCCGCTGACGGAGTAGAGACAGTTCCAGGAGGACAGTCGGCGCATCGTGGAGGAGCAGCAGCGCGAGTACGAGGAGGCGGTCGAGGCGGATCGTCGCATGGTTTCTCTTCCTTCTCTTCTTCCCCCTTAGCTCGCGCAAGCCTCCGAAACGCCCCAATTCTCCGGACCCTTCGATGAAACGGCCGAAACTGTTCCTGAAGCAGCGCCGAAGAACGCTTCGACGGAGTCTTTCGAGGAGAAGAGGGCAAAAGCGGAGAAGGCGGAGCGAATGGAGGTCATTCGCGCGGGCATTCCGGCGGAGCCCAGAGGCGGCGAGATGCTCCGCATCCGCGTGGTGTACCCGGACGGGACGAAGCTGCAGCGGAACTTCCTGCCGAGCGACAAGGTGGCGCTGCTGCTGAACCTGGTGGAGCTGGACGTGTTCGACCACCAGATGGACATCGACGCCTTCGAGCTGTACGTGGCGATCCCCAAGCTGTGTCTGAACGACGTGGGTGAGTGGGGAGACGCTCAGCGGTAGGGCAACCGGGACTCCACCTTCGAGGAGCTGCAGTTGAAGGGCAGCTGTGTTTTCCGCATTCGTGCTCTGTTGTGTGTTTGTTGCATAGTGTTCCACAAACACTCCACTCGCTAGAAGCAAATGATCGATTGTTCTTCTCCACGAACGCCAGCTGTGTCGCATAGGAATCACGTACACGTCGAGGGAACGACTACACCTCACTCCCATCCCTGTTCCAAACCCTTATTCGCACGGCCTCCTCGAAGAAGGGCAGGCTCCGCTCCTTCAACGCATTCAGGTCCACCGCGCAGTACGCCCTTCCCCTCTCAAACAACAGCACCGCCACGGCTTGGAGGGACAGCAGCACAGCGTCCCGTCCGCCCCGCAGCCACTCCTCCAACTGTTCCTCGCTCTGGACGTTGCAGAACAGCGAGTCGTGTGGCGGACGTACCAGCGGCAGTGGAGCACTCGACGAATCAGCGAGGAGCTTCCCGTTTGCGAAGAGCTGGTTTGAGTCGGCGTCCCAGAGCAGTGCGTGGGGGAAGAAGGCGAATCTGCGACTCACTCCGCCCGTCCAGCACCACTGCCTCCGGTCGGCTGCCGGACTGATCACGCAGGCGAAGAAGGACCGCTCCTCCCGCGCGAGATGCTCCGCCAGGGAGAAGAGCGCGTCGCCGCTGAGCTGGCCGTTGGGGAAGAAGGGGATCCCCACGAACTACGGTCAAACGAACGACGGAACGCTACGATGTCTCCGATCACGCCGGCCATCGCACGCAGCAGGGCGTAGAGAGCTGCGAGCTTGTGCGCGTTGGCGGAGAAGGCGAGGACGTGCTTGTGGAGGAAGAGGGAACAGAAGACGCTGGAGAGCACCGCCGAGGGCGTGTTGGCCAGCAGCTGCTGCAGCGAAAAGGCGGCGGGTAGGCGCTTAATCGTCTCGTCGGCAGCGGGGGCTTCTTCACATGTCACCTGCACGGCGAGTGGATCCGCGCTGTAGGGCGCTGCGTTCTCCAGCCGGATGGAGAAGGGGAATGACTGTTGGGTTTCTTCCGTTGGTGGTTGTAGTGAAGATGACTGTGGAGATGATTGCTGTGATGGTGACTGTGGAGATGATTGCTGTGGTGATGACTGTGGAGATACTGGCAAGGCGGTGGCTTCGATCCATATCGTTATCACCTCATGCACGGACTGCCAGAAGGCGTGGGCAGCAGAAGCCTCGTCCACAGACTCAGCGGGCACGTCAGAAACAGGACAGGGTTGCTGCAGTAATCGCCACAGCGCCGCATCAGCCAGAAGCAGCTGTTTCAACTGGCGATGCGTAGCAGCGAAATCGCTCGGGGCGATACACAGCGGCAGCAGGGAGAAGAACACCGTGGGCTGAGAGAGCGACAGACGCTCATAAGCCTAGCGTTGAATGGGAGAGATACGCCCACCTCCGCCTTCTCCTCCGTCAGCAGCTGCGTCTGCGACTCACTCCTCCACGCATAACTTACCACTTCCCAGGCGGCCTCCTCGTACAGCACCACCTCCACCAGCACCGTCGAGGCGTTCAGCGGCGTGAGCAGCACGTCCAGAGGCGCCGGTGCGGGGACGAGGCAGGGGTCTGTGGTGCGAACAGGCATGGCTGGAGGGAAAGGAAGACAGATAGCCTCGAGAGCCTCGGCGCTGAGTTCTGGAGGGAGGGCCGTTCCCGCGGGGAAGAAGAAGCGACTGCGGAAGGGAAACACGTCGGCGAAGAGGTGAGCACTGCCCTTGGAGTGAGAGAGAAGGAGAAGAAGTGCCTCGTATTGGAAGGTGAGGCGATCGAGTACAGCAGGCTTGTGCGGCAGCGAAGGAACGAAATAAGCCGCGCCGGCAACGGGAGCACTCACTGCAGGTGAACAAAGAGGCTGGAATGTACGGGTCTGGCAGGGAGTTTCAATCTCGCCGCGAATCCGGTTCATGAGAAGGCTGTTGCCGTTCAAGAGCGTGCCATTCCACATCTCTACGTCCTCCTTTTCTTCCTCTTTAGCGCTGGGAAGCTCATAGACAAGCGTGCCCTCGGACGGTGGGTTCAACGGCAGTGCCTCCAGCCGCCGTTGCAGTAGCCACCACGAACAGACTAGCTCTCACGCCGCCAAACCGCCGCCACAGGTCCGGTTTCCGCGCATCTCCATCACGCAGTTCACGGCCGTTCTCAGCGCGCTCTCGTTCGCCGCCGCGAGGAAGTGCTAGGGTTCAAGCTACCGCGGGAACAAACCCGGCTGAGGTCCGTCTGCGTGTGGAAGGTGCTGTCGATGAAGGCGTCGACGCTGACCTTCCAGCGGGAGAGAAAGGCGGCGGAGGCGTCTGGCGGGAGGTTGGCGGAAACGGAGGGGATGATGAACTGGGTGGAGTTGCGCGAGGGAGGCTTGGAGGCGAAGGGACAGGGGTAGGGGAAGTGAGATAGGAGGTCTTGTATGGGGAGGAGAAGTGATGATTGAATGGAGGGGGAAAGAGTGGCTATGAATGAAGTGGATAGCTGCAATGAGTGCTCTTGGTGAAGTGGTCAATATAGCATGAGAGGAGGAAGTAGGTGTTGAAGGGGTCCTGAATCTCCACTCGAACTCTCTTGGAATGAATGATGAATGGGAATGGAACGTATAATTCGAGCAGAGCGATTTCGTCGCATAGCAACTGCGAATCAATATCACTTCCCTCATAATCAGCCATTGCGCTAGGGTGAAGGGTATAAAGGAGGACTACCTCACAATCATGGGATGCTGTAACAGCGTATCGAATGTCAGTTCCCGACACCGCAACACCGCCTCACACTCGTGATACGATTCACTTTGGAGAAAGGATGGATACATCACGGATTCGAGATATGCATACACGCACGTCTATCATATGTTAAAGAATCGAGAAACGTACTTGAAGAAAGGAATACAAGTTCACGTTCGCTGTTAACAGGCCCAATGACCTTTGAATCCAATCTAAATGTTGTTCCAGAAGCGCGGGGCACACTTCCGACAGGTCCATTCGGCTCAGCGAGTCCTAGTGTTGAGACACCATTCGTTTCAGTACCTCAAAGTACTTGCGATACATCTGCATACACTTCTTTATGATTGCTTCCTCCCCCGTCAATCTCTTCAACGACTCCACATCCAAATAAAAGGTTAATCTAGAATGAATGAAGAGTGGTGATTAGTACAGATTCTGCTTCTGTTTCTGAGAAAGGTAGTTCAGGAAGAATGGCTGAAAGGATTCCACTAATGGGTGAATCAACCGTCTTCACTGATACCGAGCAAGATGGCGGAGAACGGAATGGGCAATGGCTTCATCCTCTCGATCCACAAATGAGCCGCAATTACCGGGATCTTTCTCCTGTTCAATTCTATATCCGAACCCTATTTCGATTGTGTGGTTGGCAGTGTATCTCATCCCGATTGTGTTTTGATCAAATAGACATAGCGAAAGGGTACAAAGAAAAGAATGCAGTTGAACCCCATCTTCTCTTTTCAGAATGGCAGCATATCCCATCAACACCAAGGAAAGGCGATCCACCTCGCAAAAATCACATGCAGTTCAAAACCCCCATATCCATCCCAATCCACACTCCCCCCTTCTGGAGTAATCCGATGATGTCCCAATTCTCGATAGGACCCAATTGTGGAAGGGCTCCTTTCTCCCTTTGCATTCATTCAAGAAGCCTTTCGATGCTGTCAAAGGTCGGATATTCCGTAATTGCCGCACGGAGCGTTACCGCCATCAGAATGGCCGGAACTGCTGCTGCTGCGAAACCGGCTGCTCCCGCTGCGAAGCCCGCCGCTGCCGCGAAGCCCGCTGCTCCTCCCCCAAGACCGGGTCCCCCCAAGCTCACGGAGTCTCCCATGGACTACCCGAAGGAGATTGAGCACAACGGACAGACTGGTT
>ERZ827156.459-NODE-459-length-59353-cov-15.899305_pt1 | contig 59353 bp, 57 predicted proteins | sample MGYA00519919_ERZ827156 | MGnify/ENA primary metagenome ERZ827156 (study PRJEB31778, sample SAMEA3449269) | human gut metagenome | biome: human gut; feature: human-associated habitat; material: faeces | place: United Kingdom | collected 2010/2012 ... | reverse complement strand
AGCGTCACCTTGCCAAGGTGAAGGTAGCGAGTTCGAGTCTCGTAATCCGCTCCACAAAGCGTAAGGCTGTTTGGCTTTACGCTTTTATTTTTGTCATATATTAGACACTTTACTTTTATATGTATTTTTGATAAAATAAATAGTATCCATCGTGAAAAGGGGTGAGCAAAACGGAATATCAAATTATGCCCATAGGTAACGCCTGGCAGGACGGCGCATTTTGCGTGCCGCAGAGGATTGCAACGCGCTATATTAAACTTGCAAGCGAATATCAGCTTAAGGCACTTATGATAATTTTGTCGAAAAACGGCAAGGCAAGCAGTAAAGAAATTGCAAAAATTCTCGGCTGCACCGAGAGCGATGCCGACGATTTTCTCGACTTTTGGGTTGAGGAGGGCGTGCTTTCAAAGGACGGCGTTGCCGCTGAGAGCGAGCCGATTGAGGCGCAGGCAACCGCCGAAAAGCCGCAACCTGAGAAAGCGCAAATTAAAATCGAGCAAGTCAAAAAAATGCAGACTATACCGATACCCGTTTTATCGCCCAAGGATATAGTTGCCGCGTGCCGCGAAAGCAAGGAGCTGACAGAGCTTATGCGCAACGCGCAGGAAGTTTTGGGCAAAACGCTCAGCCACGCAGAGCAGGAATTAATCATCAATATGGTGACATACTACGGATTGCCGTATGAAATAGTGCTCACGATTTTGCACTATTACAAAACGCAAAAGGAGCGCGGCAAGGCTGTCGGCACGGGATACATAGGCGCAATGGCTAAAAATTGGAGCGAGGACGGAATAACAACGCTCGACGCCGCAGACGAGCGCCTGCAATCGCTTGAAAAATCCGACAAGTTGTGGACCGACATTGTTGCTCTTGCCGGAATAAGGCACAAAAGCCCGACAATGAAACAGCGCGAAATGATTAACCGCTGGGCAGAGGAATTTTCGCTTGAAATGATAGAAATTGCGTGCAATGTAATGCGCGAAAACGCAGAAAAACCGACGCTTAAATATGTTGACGGCGTGCTTAAAAATTGGCACAAAAAGGGCATCAAAACGCCCAACGATGTGATTGTCGACAACGAAAAGCACACAAATTCAAATAAAAAGGACTCCAAAAAGAGCAACAGACTTTCGTCAACGCCGAATTTTGATATTGACGAAATTGCAAAAAAAGCCATGTTTGACGATAATTTTGACATTTAACAGAGGATAAAAATATGCCTTATTCAACCGAAATATACAAAAAAGCAGAGCAGATATTGGAAAAACGCCGCGACAAGGCAGTTATGCAGGCAGACGCAAGAGCCGAGGAGATAAAAGAAAAGCTCCCCGAGGTTGCCGAAATTCAGCGCAGGCTGTCACGAATCGGACTTGAAATATCAAAACTGTTTTTTTACAACGGCGACAAGGACGAAAAGGTGCGCGAACTGCGTATGCAAAGCGAGGCACTTGTTGAGGAGCGCACAATAATTTTGAAGAAAAACGGATACAGCGAAAATGCGCTAAAGCCCGAATATGTTTGCCCCGTTTGTGAGGACAAGGGCTTTGTCGGCGGCAGACTTTGCGCGTGCCACAGACAACTTTTAAAAGATATTATGCGCAGTGAGGTTGCAAAATTTGCACCGCTTGACAAATGCACATTTGAAAACTTTGATTTGAGCTATTACAGCGAAACGCCGCTTGAAAACTCAATCGTTCCGAGAGCGAAGGCGCAAAAGGTTTTGGAGGCGACAAGAAAATACGCTCAAAACTTTTCAACAAACAGCAAAAACCTTTTATTTCTCGGCAAAACCGGACTCGGCAAGACACACCTTTCGCTTGCAATCGCGAATGTTGTAATAAACAAGGGATACAGTGTTTGCTACGGCACAAGCCAAAATATTTGCGACGATTTGCAGTCGGAACAGTTCGGCAGGAGCGAAAATATAGCCTACACAAAGCGGCAGGTGCTCGACTGTGATTTGCTTGTGCTTGACGATTTGGGAACCGAGCTTGACAATCAATACAGCATCGCCACGATTTATAACATAATCAACACAAGGCTACTCTCCGCAAAGCCGACGATAATCAGCACAAACTGCGAGTTTGAGGAACTGCTCAACAAATATGACCAGCGAATCACAAGCAGAATCACCGGAGAGTATGTCAAACTTTACTTATTCGGGGACGATATAAGAAACAAATAGCCGTTAGATTTCACCGACAAAGAAAGGATGCCCGATGAAATTTTTTAAACAGCTTAAATTAAAAAACATATTAATGCTCACGATTGCAGGAATAATAAACGCCGTCGGCGTGACGATGTTCCTGCAACCCGTGCGCCTTTATGACAGCGGAATATCCGGCACCTCAATGCTTTTGGGGCAGCTCACGCCGGACTTTTTGTCGCTGTCTTTTTTTCTTGCCGTTTTAAACATACCGATATTTTTGTTCGGCGCAAAAAAGCAGGGCGGTGTTTTCACATTCTACGCCGTTTATGTTGTGGCGATATATTCGCTGTCGGCTTGGCTGATAACGGATATTTTGCCGATTGATGTTGAATTTTTGTCGCCGTTTGCAAAGGACGATTTGTTTTTGTGTGCCGTTTTCGGCGGACTTATTTCGGGCGCCGGCAGCGGAATTGCAATAAGATACGGCGGCGCAATGGACGGCATCGAAGTTCTTGCCGTGATATTTGCAAAGCGGCTTTCGCTTACTGTGGGCACATTTGTGATGATATACAATGTTGTGCTTTACATAATATGCGGCATAATATATCAAAGCTGGATTTTGCCGCTTTATTCAATCGTAACATATATTGTCGCGCTGAAGGTGATTGACTATATCGTTGAGGGCTTTGACCGCTCAAAGTCGGCAATGATTATCACAACAAAGCACGACGAAATATGCGAAAAGCTTTCGGTTGAATTTGAAAACGGAATAACATTTTTTGACGCAAAAGGCTATTATTCCGACAGCGACAAAACCGTGATTTATTTTGTGCTCAACCGCTTTCAAATCGGCAAAATGCGCGAAATTGTTCACTCAATCGACCCGGCGGCGTACATTTCGATAACCGATGTGGCAGACATTTTCGGCGCAAAGCAGAAAAAGGAATAATTCGACCGCGCTTGCAAACATAACCGAGCAATAAGAAAGGCACCGCCGATACATTGTATCGACAGTGCCTTTTTATATGCAAAATTATGCGCCTATAAGCTGTTGGTCAAACTCGAACAACACCTCATTTATGGTGAAAAAATCATACACATGATGAATTATGAAATACTCGACTATAATATCGAATTTATCGCTGTGCGAAAAAGCATAGCCTGCTTTTGCAAGCATTTCGCGCGCCGTGGCAATATCAAGTTCAAGCGCAATCACAAATGAAACAGCTGTTATTTTGCTCGGCTTATAAGTCGGGTTGTTTTTTATTTTTGAAAACAGTTTTCTGTCAACATTCGCCTTTTTGTAGCACTCGGGGTCGGTCATATGCCTTTCATCGATAAGCCTTATGAGCATTTGCGAAAAACTTTCGTCAAGCATATTAAGGCGGCTTTGCAAATCGTCCTCCTCAAATAAATCGTCCTGAGCATAGCCGGGCAAAGACTCACTTTGATAACTATTTGGGCATGAGAGCGGAGCGCCCATACTCGGCGAACAAAGCGGAAGTAAATCGGACGCAAAATCAGGCTCTAAACGAACCGATTGCTCAAAATGCGAGTCGGCATAAACATCGTCGATATATTCCTTAATATCGTCAATAACAGCACTGCCTGCGCGCATTGCATCGGCGTCGAACAGTACAATATAAATTGCCATTTTGTTGACTGCCGAGTGTTTTTTGATTGTATCGACGGCAACCTTGAACGCTTGTGACTTAGGATAGCCGTAAACTCCGCCCGAAATCAGCGGAAACGCAACAGATTTGCACCCAAATTGCATTGCGAGCGCAAGCGAATTGTTATAGCACGATTCAAGTAAAGCACGCTCATTATGCTCGCCGTCCCTCCAAATCGGACCAACGGTGTGAATAACATATTTTGACGGCAAATTGTAAGCTGAGGTGATTTTTGCCTCGCCCGTTCGACAGCCGCCGAGAGTTTTGCACTCCTCTAAAAGTGCTTTGCCTGCCGCCGCGTGAATGGCTCCGTCAACACCTCCGCCGCCCAAAAGCGAATTGTTGGCAGCATTTACGATAGCATCAACCTTAAGTTTTGTTATATCGTTTCTTATGACTGTAAGTGACATCGGTTACTTCCTTTTTTCAAGCTTTTTAAGCGATTTATTAAACTGAATTGCAAACAGTATTGCCGTAAATGTCACTGCGATTATATCCGCAGCCGGCTCGGCGGTGTAAACGGCAGTTGTTTTGTCTGAAATGAAATTAGGCAATATGTAGATAAGCGGAATAAGCAAAACGAATTTTCTCATTATCGCAACGATTATCGAGCAAACGGCGTTGCCGATTGAAACAAATGTCATCTGGCACGCAATTTGTATGCCGAAAATAAACATAACCGCAAAATAAACGCGCATTGCATGTACCGTAAACTCCATCAGCGAGGCGTCGGTTGTGAACATTCCTGCGAAAATGCGCGGAAACAGCATAACGCATCCCCAAAGCAAAAATGAATAGCAAAGGCAAACAACAAGCAAAAGTCTGAATGTTTTTTTGACTCTTTTTGCGTTGCCTGCGCCGTAGTTATAGCTTGTAATCGGCTGTGCGCCCTGCGCAATTCCCTGAAGCGGAAGCATTGCAAACTGCATAACGCTTGTCAAAATAGTCATCGCGCCGACAGCGACATCGCCGCCGTATTTCAAAAGCGACGAATTAAAGCAAACCGAAATAACGCTTTCACTCGCCTGCATAATAAATGCCGACAAGCCGAGAGCAACGCACGGCAAAATAAGTTTAGGCGCACCGAAGAAATTGCTTTTCTTAAGACGCAAAAATGTCTTTTTACCCGTTAAAAACGCAATTGTCCACGCACATGAAAGTGCCTGCGAAATAACCGTTGCGACAGCAGCGCCCTTAACCCCCATGCCGAATCCGAAAATAAAAATCGGGTCCAAAATTATGTTTGCAACAGCGCCGATTGAAACGGTAATCATTCCGATATTGGCAAAACCCTGCGCCGTTATAAAGGCATTCATACCAAGGGTAATCTGAACAAAAATGGTGCCCAAGGCGTAAATATTCATATAATCAACAGCAAAATCAATTGTGTTTTCGCTTGCGCCGAACGCCATAAGCAACGGCTTGTCCCAAATGAACAAAACAATGGTGAGTATCGCCGAAATGATAATTTGCATCGCGAAACAGCCGCCGAGTATTTTTTCGGCAGACTCGTTATCGCCCTTGCCCATGCAAATCGACGCACGCGGCGCACCGCCCGAGGCAACAAGTGCGGCAAACGCCGAAATTATAAGAATTATCGGCATGCAAATGCCCATACCCGTAAGCGCCAAACTGCCCTCGCCCGGAATGTGCCCGATATACACCCTATCGATGATGTTGTAAAGCATATTTACAATTTGCGAAATAACGGTAGGCACAGCCAACTTAACAAGCAGCTTTCCCACCGGCTGTGTCCCCAAAAACGACTTATCCTGAGTCATAATTACCCTTCTTTGTCAAAAAATCAGTGTTATTTAAAAATTATAAATCCGCAAAATTCTCGTGTCAACAATATAAATCAATGTGAAGAAAAAAATTTACAATTATTGCAGAAAACTTCCGAGTAAAATTCCACGCAAAAACGGTCCGATGCACCGCATATATTGTAAACAATATATATAATTAGTAAAATATTGTAGTAATTTGCCATAAGAATTGAGGTAATATTTAATGAATGACACAATAAACAGTCAATCAGTGCGAACCGTATCAAACAGCATCGGTATAAAATTATACGTTATCGATTATTCTGCCGTCGCAAATATTGATTCGTTTGACGAAATAAGGAAAATACTCAATCATTCAATTCAAAACAAATTGCAGGTGGCAGTAAGTCAAGAATTCTATAAAAATTACGAAATAATCACGCTTTGCGCTAATGAAGAACAAAAGAAAATAGCAAAACTTACAATTGATACAATAACACGGCTTAATGACGCAGGATGTCTTGCATATTTTTCAAGTATAACCGATTGCGACGAAATTGTCGAAAAACTTCACAGCAATCCGCAGGTATGCTTTGTTTACAGCAAAACATCGGAATTTGCCGAAAGCGTCAAAAAATTTGCAGGTGTTTGCCGTGCGGCATCTGCTGTTGTCGACGATGACGGCAGGCTTATTATGTGTCAAAGCAACGAACAGGTAATGAAGTTTATCGACATCAAAGCAAACGAAATAGCATTTGATGAAGCCCATTTTGCCGTTTCATATGAAGGAAAAGAAGGCACTGTCTTAAAAACGCGTGACGGAATTCAAATAACCGTCGGCAAAAAACTCGGCAGAGGCGGAGAGGGCACTGTTTTCGATTGTAATTATAAAACCGATTATGTTGTAAAAATATACCACTCGGGTCAACTCAACAAACTTCGCTTAAAGAAAATGATGATAATGGAAAAAAAGCAGGTCAGATATGACGGCATATGCTGGCCGGAAAAGGTTGTTTACTCCCCAAAAGGTGAGCCTGTCGGTTATTTAATGAAAAAAATAAAGGGCGAATCACTTTCCAATGTGTTTGACACGGATGAAGCACTGCTAAAAAAGTTCCCAAATTGGACAAAAAAGGACTCAGTAAATCTTGCGCTCGATATTCTCCGCAAAATTCAATATTTGCACCTTTTCGGAATTTTACTCGGTGATGTGCGAATGCAAAACATAGTTATTGACGACAGAGGCAATGCATCGCTTGTTGACATTGATTCCTGCCAAATCGACGATTTGCCGTCACCGATTGGATTTTCGGACTTTACTCCGGCGGAATTGCAAGGAGTTGAGTTCAAAAAGCAATTGAGAACATATCAAAACGAGCGTTTTTCCTGCTCGGTATTGCTGTTCAAAATTCTTTTCTGCGGCGCTCACCCTTATGACCAAAAAAACGGTGCGGACACGATTGAAGAGGAAATTGCAATGCATAGCTTCCCTTATCCGCAGGACTATACGGGTGATTTTTCAAAACTTCCCGTATTCGGTCAAGATGAAATGTGGAGACATTCTCCATATCAAATAAAACAATTGTTTACAGATATTTTTAAATATAACAAACGCTATTCACTAAACGAAATGATTATGATTCTTGAAACATATCAAAAATTTTTGGATGCAAACACTCTCACGCATCCATCATTAAATAAAATTTCATTTTGATTTTTCGGAGGTATAAAAATGAGTATTTATGAAGATTTGACACCCGGCGATTTCGCCAAATCCACAAAAAAAAGATTGCCGATCTGTTTTTGTCTTGACACAAGCGGCTCTATGGATGCACCGACAGAGAGCGGCAGAACAAGAATTCAGGAATTGAATGACGCATTTTCAAAATTCATTCAAACAATGAAAGAGAATGCTGAGGTATCCGCTTCTGCCGACATCGCAATTATCACATTCGGCGGAACAGCAAACATCGTTAAACCATTCGGTCCTCTTTCCGAAATGCCCGATTTTGAAATTGAGGTTAACCACAGATCTCTCACTCCGATGGGTGAAGCAATTGTCGGTGCACTTAAACTTCTTGATGTCAGAAAGCAAGGATATAAGGATAAAGGAATCAAATATTTCCAACCGTGGCTTGTTGTTTTGACAGACGGTGAGCCGGAAGGCAAGGACGCATTAGAAAATATGACAACCGCAATTCAACAAACAATTGAGCTCGAAAGAAACAACAAGCTTGTTGTATTTAATATCGGAATCGGCTCTGACGCAAATCTTGACATATTATCACGTCTTTCAATTAAGCGCGAGGCACCGATAAGCGCGGATATAACAAATCTTGATAAAATATTCCAATTCATCGGCTCAAGCTCCGACACAATCGTAAGCGGCGGCAATGTAGATGATATTTATGTTGACACTGACAACATTGACAAGGGCGAAGAAATTGATATTTCGCAATGGTGCATATAAAACATGAACATTATTCAAAGCTATGCTCAAGGGGCACGGCATGTTGCCAATTCCCAACCATGTGAGGACAGAACATTCGGCAAAATCCAAAACGGCGTTTGTGTTATCGCTCTTGCCGACGGAGCAGGAAGTTCAAAATATACACATTCCGCTCAAGGTGCGGAATGTATTACGGAAACAATATGCAATTTTTTCTGCAATAATTTTGACAAGTTTTATGACATTGAAGCCGAAAAAGAGCAACAACAGGTCATAACGGCAATTTGTCGCCATGCCCTAAAGCAAAAGGCAGATAAAATAGGGCTTGATTCAATAACAAAAATGTCATCGACAATGCTTTGCGTTGCAGTAAAGGACGGCAAAGCAGTTGTGTGCCATATCGGAGATGGTGTTATAGGCGCATTGACAGATGACGGTGTAAAAATTGTGTCAAAACCGGACAACGGCGAATTTGCAAGCACAACATATTTTATTGCAAGCTCGGTAGCAAGTGAGCATTTAAGAATACAAAAGTTCCCACTAAACGGCGAGCACGCCTTTTTTATGATGAGCGACGGTGTTTCCGAATATGTTTATAACGAAAACAGCGGAGAATTTAACAATGGCGCGCTTAAAATGTCGCTTATGGCGTTTGAAAAAAGCGGCAATGAAAGCCTCGCCAAAACCATTGATGAATTTATGATAAAAAAGGACTCCGCATCGGATGACTGCTCATTTATTTGCGTTTCGCTCACAGACACTGTTCCGCCGGCATTTGTTGCACAAGAGGAAAAAACGGACACACCCGAAGCCGATTCATCAATCAGCACCGAGAACGATTCAAATTCCCAATATGATTCTGCACACTTGAATTCTTCGGAGAAAAGAATGGCAGAAGTAAACAGCGCCGTTGAAAACTTCAATCAAGCACCGCCGCAACACGCAAATGACAATATAAATAACAAAAGCAACAAGAAAAAAATTATTGTTGTTACAACGGCAGTAATTGTGCTTGTTTGCGCCATCGTTATAACAGCTGTCGGATTGTCAAGCAAGGGCAAGCACGACACAAAGCCTGCGAAAAATTCAACCACCGCAAGCCAAAAGGCAAGCGAAAAGCAGTCAACAAATGTGACTATTGAAACGCAAACCGTAACCGATGCTCCGACGGCGGCACCGAGCACACAAAAAGCCGATACGACATTTTCAAGAAGATATAATCGGACAAGCTCAACGCGACGCTACTCACAGACGACACAAAGGCGCAGTTACATATCAAAAAGGCAGGCACCGATAACTAAAAAAGTTACGGCAAGCACTGCCAAAGTCACCGGAAAGCGAACACAGACAACACAAAAAGCAACAACAAAAAAACAAACAACACAAAAGCAAACCGCCGCGTCAGAATCAAACACATCTGCAAAAGCGGAATAATTAAGCAAGGAGAAGCAAGACATGGATGAAAACAAAGTCGGAATATCACTTGATGATATTATGAATGCCGCCGATATAGACGGTCAATCTCCGTCGCCTGTGCAAAACGCAGGCAAAAAGGTGAAAATCGGCGGAGGTTCCGCGCCTGCATCAAATGCCACCGACACATCAAAATCAACAGCGCAATCGTCGGCACAGTCGGCAACGCAATCGGCGCAAGCAGGAGCTCAAACAAGCACTCAAAAATCGAAAATGACTATCGGAGGCTTATCGTCTAACAGCGGAATTTCGTTAGATGCAATTAAAAGTGCCGCAGAATTCGGCTCCGGCTCCGCAAAGACCGACACCGATACGGATACAGGCGCAAAGGCAGACCTTTCAAGAATATGGCTTAAATGTCCAAAATGCGGCAATCTATGGGAAGAAGCTTGTCCAAATGGCGAAATTCCAAAGAGGCGCATCTGCAATCAATGCGGATTTGATCTTGCAAAAGACAGAGGACAAACCCCTTCTGAGGTTGAACACACCGAAAATCTCCGATGCCCGCATTGCAATAACAGTTTTACATTCAAATATAAGGGCGCTAAACCGGCAAAAATCTTTTGCAACAGTTGCGGAAAGGACATTAATCAGCCCGTAATAAAGAAGGTTGATTCAGCCACACCGACAGAGCATACGGAACTTATGCATTGTCCGAAATGCGGCAATGACTTTGAATTTTCATACAAGGGCAACAAGCCGAAAGAAATTTTCTGCAACCAATGCGGCGAAAATGTATTAAACGCCGATGTAAAACCGGTAAGCAAGGCAAGGTCATTAAAGAATTTCTACTTGTTTGACCTTTTTGCAAGAATGGTTGAGGCAAAGAACTGGGGACTTCTTGCATGGATTATCATTAACTTTGTGATTATTGAAACCGTTTTCGGAATAATTCTGAATTTGTGGGGCGTATTCTTGGTGGGCCCTTTGGCTTATTTTATTTCTCTTGCAATCGCACTTTCACCAATTGGCGAGGAGTTGCTCAGAATTTCAAACGGATGCCGCAAAATCAAAAATAAGGATATTAAGGCAAAAATCGAACCTGTATTCAATGAGGTTTATTCAAGGGCAAAGGAAAAAGACCCGAGCATTTCTCCGAAAATTGAGCTTTATATTTGCGACGATAAAAGCGAAAACGCATTTGCAACAGGTCGTCGCACCGTTTGCATAACGAAGGGACTTGCAAAAATGGACAGCGGACATATCGCAGGCGTTTTGGCTCACGAATTCGGTCATCTTTCACACAAAGATACCGACTCGCTCCTTATCGTAGTTGTCGGAAACCTCTTTATGACAGTAATTTCAACAATTCTCGGTTTCATTTCAACTGTAACGGGCAGTATTCTTGATGAAATTGTCGGCGATGACGGAATCGGCTGTTTCTCATTACTTTCAAAGGGTATAACATTCCTTTTGACAACAGCGTTTGTGTTTTTGTGGACAAAGCTCGGCGCACTGTTTTGCCTTAAGGGCGGAAGAAAGCAGGAGTTTGCCGCAGACCATTTTGCCGCAGAATTAGGCTATGCTCAAAATTTGATTGACGCATTTGTCGAAATGGAGGCAGCTCCGGCGCCGAAGGGACTTTGGGCAACGCTTTTGTCCACCCACCCCGACACGGCAGACAGAGTTATGAAAATGCAGGAATATATTGAAGAAAATCAATCAGCACTTGTTTAAGGAGAATTTGAGTTGTTTAACATAAATGCTATTGTACCGATTAAAAGAATGAATGATTTGGCACAGGCTTATTCTCAACTGAAAAAATACGAATACAGCGATATTGCACTGAAGAATGCATTGGCAACATATTTGGAGCATATTGAGCCGTTAATAAAACGCAACACAATTCAAAATGACATTCAGCCGTCAATCTTTTTCGGCTATCGCGACATTTTAAGCAACAACGGCGAATTTTCGCACGGAGAAATAGGCTTTTCAAATTATTCGGATTATATAATTGACATCAAATCATCTCAGGCAAGCGACAGAAACATTGCGCCGTTCATTCAGTCAATTCTTATGTCTGTCATAAAATCATCTCCCGACGGGTCATACAGATTCAGACTTGCAGACCCACTCGGAGCAGGCGCAAACTTCGGTCAATTGATAAAAATAGCAGAATCAAACAAGCGCACCTTCGGCGGAAAAATATACTCCGACTCGCAGGATATTAAGCAGTTATTTGAGGAAATTGAGGGCGTTGTCGCAGATAATATAAGCAAAATCGGCGGAATGTATGACTCTGTATTTGAATATAACAAAAACAACGAAAAGAAGATACCTATATATACGGTGGTTATATTCAATTATGATTCAATAGACGAATATGCAAAACGCGGCTTTACATCTACAATAGGAGTGTGCAAAAAAGCGGGAGTAAACATTATTTTTACTTCCGTCGAAAAAATCGACAACAACCTTTTCACACTTGAATTGCTCAATGATGACACTGTTTCAATTACAAAAAATGATTTTCAAATCAGATGTAAATATCGCATTGCTCCGATTAACATAAGCGACATTGAAAAAGCAAGCGAGCAAAAGAAAATCGACACAATAGCAACAAGCTATTTTGATGTTGAGAATATCAAAATGGATATGGACTCAACACAAAAACTCTCTATCCCCTTTGCTGTCAACGAATACGGCGAGGTTCAATGCTTGGAAATCGGCGGAACCGCGCCGGCGCACGCGCTGATTTCCGGTGAAACAGGCTCCGGTAAATCGGTATTGCTCCACACAATAATTGATTCAATAACTATGCACTATCACCCAAACGATGTTGAAATTTGGGCTATCGACTACAAAGCGGTTGAATTTGCCTGCTATGTTGAGAGCAGGACTCCGCACATAACGGTTATCGGGCAAGATAAATCGGATGACTTTTCGTTCAGCCTTCTTGAGCTTGTTAACAAAGAATACGAACACAGGAAAAAACTTTTCGTAGAAGAAAAAGTTAAAAACTTTAACGAATATCGCCGAAAAGGTCTTGAAATATCAAGAATCATTATTGTAATTGACGAATTTCATAATTTGACGCAGGCGGTCCAGCAAGAGCCAAAATACAAAACAATGCTTGAAAACCTATTGTCCGAAATGCGTGCGATGGGTATGGCGTTTGTATTTTGCTCTCAAACAATAAGCAGCGGACTTCAAGGCTTAACCGAAAAAGGCAAAAACCAAATCGGCTGTCGCCTTTGTATGAAGCAATCGTCAATTGACGAAATCAAGCAGACACTTGCCGAAAACATTTCGCTGTCATCAGAATATGTCGAAAGCATTAAAGGCTTCGGCAAGGGTCAGGTTTTATACAAAAAGGCGCAGGAAACAGGATATACATACGATTATTTGAATGTACTGTTTATTCCTGATGAAATGCGTGAAAAAGCAATTGAAAATGTCTATAAAAAATTAGACGGCAATTACACAAGACGCAAGGAAGTAATTTGCAAAAACAGCGAGCGTTTTGACATCTCCGAAAAGAGCGAACATTCGCTGTGCAAATTTATCAACGGCGACAGTTTCGACTCGGACAGTGAGAGATTTGTATTTTATCCTGCCGCTCCGACAACGCTTGAAGATGAATTTGCAATCGAAATTGACCGTAATATGTCCAACAACATAATTATTTGCGGCGAAGACGATGATTTGCGCGAATCAATGATAATGTTCTCTGTGTTAAGTTTGCTTGCAAACAGCAGTAACAGGGTCAATGTCAGCATTTTTGACGAAAATAACTCGGATTCAAAGTCGCTGAATAATATTTTGTCAAAAATACAAAGCAATAATTTGAATATTTATTTCGGACCGCAGGAAGCGATAGGTCATTTGCTTTCTTTGAAAAAACTGCACCCTATGCCAAACGGCAACAACATTGAAATATTATACGGCCTGCACAAAATCAAAAGTCTTTTATATATGCTTCAAAACAGCGATGACGATGAACAAGCGGAACCCAAACCGTCACCAAAACCGCAAAGAGTCGAAAAGCAGGATATCAGCGGTATGGACAGCGCAAAACTTGACAATTTGATTGAAGATTTAATCAACAGTTTAGGCACAACGGCACCTACTCACAACGAACCGCAAGAGAGCAAAGCTCCCGCCGCCGTGTCGCTTGATGATGCAAGTTTTGCGGATATAAAAACAATATTGATGAATTTGTTTGAGCACGGACCCGATTTGGGATATTTCAACATTGTGATTCTAAACAATGCAAAGCAAATCAAGCAATCCGAATGCATCAAAACAGAAATGTTTGAATACAGAATCGGCACAGAAATGAGCGCGGATGACTCATATACTCTTTTCAGCACGGAATATTTCGTAAGGAAGGCAGACGAAAAGACTGTTGTATTCTACTCCGGCTCACCTAAAAAGGTAAAGACTTTGCGACCTTACATATTCCCAGATGATGATTTTATAAACAAATTCAACGAAAGGATAAAATCAAATGAGCAGAATTAACAGAAATCCCGATGCTATGCTTTCATATGCAAGCACTCTTGAAAAAAAGATTGAGGGCATTGAAAGCACACTTTCCACAACCCAAACAAAAATAGAACAAATTTCGGGAGAGCTTGACAAAAAGACGCAGGAGGCAACAGAAAAATTTAACGAATGCTGTGAAAAACTGCGTGAGCAGGTAAACGAATATAAAAGGCTCGTAAACATGATAAGAAAAAATGCAAACGACCTAATAGATCTTCAGGAAAGAACCCGTTTTTAATTAAGGAGAGCAACAATGGATACTATTAATTTTCAACTCGGAACAGCATATGATTATATCTACTCTTTGACAAAATGCTATCAGGATGTTGAGTACTATCAAGATGATATAAAAAACACATTTGACGCACTTCAAAGTGCATTTAACGACCCATATTATCAGGAATTCGCAGTGGAGTTCAATAAAGGCGACGGAATAATCACCCAGTTGAAAGAAACTATATCAACACTTTCAAAAAGCATGCTCAACTACGCAAGAGAAATGGACGTTCTTGCGCATGGTAAAGATTGATGGGAAGCACTGTTGTACTGCCGGAATCTTCGGACTTAAATGAAATCGCTCGCGGATATTCCTCACTCGGCGAAAGCACACAGCAAAAGGGCGAACAATTCAATCGCGACATAAATATGTTCAATTATAGTGTTGAGGATTTCAAAACGCAAGTTAACGGCAAGCTTGAAGAACTTTCGCAGGTTATCGAAGAACTGCAACAGCAAATGGCTCAAATCAAATCCGAAATTGATCAGCTGACATATCAATTTCAACAATGCAAGCAAAACTGTCGTGCTCTGCAACAGCAAGCCAATAGCTTAAACAGACAAATTGCGCAAATAGAGGCACAAATATCGCAGTTGCAAAGCGACAACGAAGATGGGCAAAATGATGCTCAAATAGCGAGCCTTCAGCAGCAGAAAGCGATGCTGTCGCAACAAGTTAACTCTTTGACCGCACAATACAACTCAGAGATTGAAAGGGCTGCAAAAATCCAAAATGAGATTGACAATTTGACTCAGCAATATAATGAGTTAAACGAAAAATACACCGCATACAATAACAGATACCAAGAAATATATTCTGCCGCGTACGAGTTTAACGGTCATTACAACCAGTTTATCGAAAAAGCAAACAGTGCAGATATAGGCAACTTTTGTGATAACAGAGCAAGTCAGCTTTCGCAAATCAGCTATAAAATGCAACAGCTCGCAGAAGAGGTTGAAACATTGAGTGGAGGACAATTATGATTGATTTTTACGAAGAATCAAACCATATTGAAAAAATCAGCGAAAGAATCGACAGCTCTATACAAATGGATTTTAAAAATGATTTAGTCTATTCCTGCGGCGAAATTAAAAACCAATACAACCAAAAAACACAGGAATGTGATGAAATCTATACAAATATGGATCAGCTCCAAACCGAAATGGAGCAAATCACCGATTTGATGAATCAAAACATAGAGGAAAGCAACGGAGTTACATATAAAAAAAGATTTGGCAGGTGATAAATATGAACTATACAGAAAACGGAATCAAAGCAATTCAGGGTGGAAATTTTTCCGACGCATTTAATTTACTTAAAACAGGATTTTTTGAAAACGGAGAAGAAAAAGCAGGATGCTATTTGGCACAAATGTATTATGACACAAAAATCACTCCTCGCACCGAAAAATCATTGTTAGAGGCGATGTTGCTTTGGTGTATAACAAAGGACATTGTTCCGTCATCAAGGCACAAACTCGGTGTAACACTTTACTCCGCAAAAAATCAGGAGGCAAGGAATGACGGCTTACAAATGATTCAGCAGGCATCAAATGAGGGATATCAGGTTTCGTTTTGCGTTTTGGGTGTTTTATCATATACAAAAAAAGATTATGACACGGCGTACAGCTATTTTTCAAAATATGAAAGCATTAAAACCGATCAGCAGGCGTTGAAAATGTTTGGAGACTGTTGTGCAAAAATGAGCATACCGAATATTGAAATGGCGGAATCATTGCTTTCTCAATGCGGAGAATCATTTAATGACGCCGACGCTTATCAAATGATTTCCGAAATTTATCAAATGCCGCAAAATCTTAATCCGCAAAAGAGTCTGCATTATTCCGAACTTGCCGCAGAGGCAGGAAATATTGACGCTATGTTTACAGTCGGTCAAATGTATTATGAAGGCAAGGATAAAAATTCACAATACCCCGATGCCGACGATCAAAAAGCATTGAAATATTTTTCAATGGCAAGCACAAAGGGCAATGCGAAAGCAATGAAAAAGCTTGCTTATATGTATTGCGACAGCCGCGGGGTAGCCCAAAATTATGACGAAGCAATAAAACTTTTGCAAAATGCGCAAAAACTCGGCGAGCAATGCAACTCCGAACTCGGTTTTATCTATTTAAGGCAGGAAAAAGTTCAGCTTGCATACTCATGCTTTATGGCTGCACGCAAAAACGGAGAATCAGTGTTTTACGATGACTTGTTTTATTGCGCGAGAGTCCTTGAAAGCAACAATCAAATCAGCTATAAAGAGCTTTTGAGCCTTGCGCTTTACTGCGAAAAGGAATCACCGCAAATAACCGACGATATGGCGATAGTATTAAGCGAGTTGTATTATTATGACAACGACACGGTTTCCCCCGATTATCAAAAAGCGGAAAGCTATGCGCTTCAGGTGCAGTGCCCGCAAAGTGACTATATCGTCGGCAAATTGGCGGCATATGGCAAGAGCAATCGCTTAAAACCTGCAGACGCAGAGGAATATCTTAAAAGAGCCGCCGATGCAGGATATGTTGATGCGATGCTTATACTCGGAAAATTATATGCTGTTTGGAATTTATATACAAGGTCTGTAAATATGCTGATGAAGGCATATAACAACGGTTGCAAAGAGGCAGCTCACGAAATCAGCGAGTTGTACGCAACCGGTATGGTAACCGGCAGAGCAGATTCGAAAAAAGCTGCCGAATGGGAGGCTAAGGCTCAATAATGAAAAAGATGTTTTCTTTAATAATTGATGCTGTATGCGGTATTTTGTTTTTTAAGGTGATTAAAAAATCACTTGACACTAAAATTTTTGATAAAAATAAGCATTTATAATTAAGGGCATAAAATGAAAATTGAAACTGATTATACCAAATGGTATGTTGACGGACTTGAATCGTTTGAAAAAAAGTCAGAACCGAAAATTATTACAACAAAAACAGGTTTTGCACAGCAAGATTCTGATATACAAAAGAAAGTTAACAATGACAAAACAGACATTGATACAAAGATTGTAATAGGCCCGTCCACACAAATCGAAAAGAATAAAAAAAGCAAAAAAATTATAGCTCGAGTATTGATTTGTATAATCATAACAGCCGCAATAGTTGTTTCCGCTTTGTTTGCAAAAACAGTTATTTCTAATAACTCAAATAATAATTACAATGACTATGAAGACATCGACTACACAGAACAACCGAGCGAAACAACGACTCAATCGACATCGCAATCCACAACAACCGCGCCGACGCAATACAACGGCAAATGCGGAGATAATGCATCATATACTATCAGCAAAGGCTCTGACGATATGTGGACTCTAAATATCAGCGGTTCCGGTGAATTGTGGGATGATGACAATATTGACTGGCAAATTGAAGATAATTTAATAGATGAAATTATAATCTATGATGAGGTAACGGTTATTCAGGCAAATCAATTCAGTGGTTCTCCGTTTTCAGCGGTAAAAAGAGTTCAACTCAACTCCGCTGTTAAGCATATAAAAGAAGGTGCATTCGGTAACGACTCATTAGAGGAGATAAGCATTGATAACGCAGATTGCCAAATTGATTATGTTTCAAACGACTCTATAATCGGAACACTTGGATATTCAGACTCAAAAACAATAGCGCTTCATTGCTATGAAGATTCAACGGCGGACAAATATGCAACCGAGTGGAATGACAATTATCCCGGCACATATGAAATAGACTACTATTAAGGAGAGCAGAATGGATAAAAACTTTTTAGTATATAATATGTGGTATGTTGACGGACTTGATGAGATTGAACTTGCGGACAGGGAAAGAGCGAAAAAGAAAGCAAACAGCGCCACGGTATCACCACACAACAATATTGTTAACAAAGACGGCTCCAATGCGGCAATCGTATCAAGCATATCACAAGTAGCAAGTTCAAACATATCCGGTGCAAATAACAATTCGCTGTTCTCATACAACAAGCAAACGGAAAAAGTATTGATTAAAAAATATGCCTCATCGGTTCGCATGGCAAAAATTAATTCCATGGTTTTAATGTTTATATTTATTGCCGTTACATTATTTACTTTTTTATGCTTGAGCTATTATGCCGCATTACCGGCGATCATTACAATAATATTGTCAATCGTCTGCACAGTACAAAGTAAGAAGTTAAATAAGATAAAAGGAGTATTCAAGAAATGCCAAATTACGGATTTAAAAGTGTTATACGAATCAAACGAGGAGCTTAAGCCTATTGCGCCAAACAGCGTAATAAACGGTAATTCGCACATATTGATAACATTAAGCAAATTACCGATTGTTCCGAATTCAGTTAAATCGCTGACGATGATAACGCGTCAAAACAATCCAAAAGGAGCATCATCACTTGATATAGTAATGCAAAATAATGAGCATATCGTTATTTCGGAATCATTAGCTAACAATCAGGATTTGATTAATGCAATGATTGCTATTAATCCAAAAATTTATATATCGCAAAAAATGATATAAATAAATCATACAATATACATATGAAAGGAGTAATTGACAATGGCATGTATGCATATTCAGTATGACGGCGGTGAATATAACTGCTATCGCTGTGATTTATGCGGCAAAAAATGGGATTGGGGTGATGCACATGTTGAACATGTTTGCGAGAGCGGCGAGGAATACCGCAAATGCCCGATTTGGGAAAAATATGCTTGGTAAGCATATTTAACACTTTATTTGCAAAATAATAAGAAAACCCCGAGCTGTAATTTGACACGCTTGGGGTTATCTTATTTATTCAAATATTTGATTTAAAAATGAAATTCTGTTGTTTACGGCAGTGGCGGTTATGGTGCTGTGGGACGCCATATCGAAGCCGTGAACTGTGCCCTTTGTTTCGTCCAAAGCAACGCTATTTCCGGCGGATTCCAGCGCATCGGCAAAGGCAACGCCCTCATCGTGGAGGCAATCGAACTCCGCTGTTTGTATGTATGTCGGCGGCATATTCGACAAATCGCTTGCGGATGCAGGCGAAACATATTGCGCATTTTGACCGTCGACCTTTTCAGGTAAATAAAGTTGCCACATTTTGCGATTGAGAATACTGTTCCAAACAGGGGTATCAACAAACTTTTTCATCGATTCGGTTGAAACACCGCTGTCAAGCACCGGGTAAACAAGGAGCATTCCGCACAGATTGACTAATCCCTCATCGCGCGCCTTAAGAACAGTTGCGGCGGTAAGGCATCCGCCTGCACTGTCGCCCGCTACGGCAAATTTATTTAAATCCGCACCTATTCTGTCTGCATTTTTAACCGCCCATTCAAGCGTGGAATAGCAATCAGGGAAAATTTGATTAAAATTATATTTCGGCGTGTTTCTGTAATCAACACAAAGCACCCTGCAATTTGCGCCGAGGCAATACTCCTTGAGCAGACGATAATGATACGGCGCCGCCTTGTAAATAAATCCGCCGCCGTGATAATAGACAACAAGAGGAAGCTTTCCGTTTTTGCCGCGCGGAGAATACAAAAGACACGGCAATGATGTTCCGTCTGAATTAATACTGAATTTTTCGACCGAAACATTTTTGTCGGAATGATTGACATTCACAAAAACGCCCAAAACCTTTTCTGCCGCAGGGGCAAAGTCTTCAACAATCGGGAATGTCATAATTTTTAGTTTTTTAAAATCATCATTAATTGGATAATCCACATTTTCTCCTTAATTTTAACGAATATCAGCCGCGCTGTTAAACAGCGCTCAATTGTTTTCAACATTTTTTTGATAGATTTTAATTAAAAGTTTAGTTATGCTTTTTTCTCTTCTCCGTTTATTTGTGTCGCCCAAATATATTATATAATAAAATCTGACAATTTCAACAGACAAATTAAAACCGCTTCACAAGGGGGCACATTGCATAAAGAATAAATACTCAATAATTAAAGCAAAATCGGTATGGTTGCGAAAACCATACCGATTTTAATCAAATATTCAATCAGCCCCAAACCTCGTCGGCAATTTCCTTAACGAGTTTAAGCTTTGCCCACTGCTCATCTTCGATGAGTTTGTTGCCGATTTCGCACGATGCAAAACCGCACTGCGGGCTGAGGCAAAGTCTGTCAAGCGGAACATATTTTGCCGCCTCGTTAATTCTCTTGATAACCTCGTCCTTATCCTCGAGCTTAGGTGATTTTGTTGTGATTAAGCCCAAAACAACAATTTTGTCGGATGAAACCTTTGCAAGCGGCTCAAATCCCCCCGAACGCTCGTCATCATATTCAAGGAAAAGGGCGTCAACATTTTCGTTTGCAAAAACCCAATCGGCAACCGGGTCATAAGCGCCGCTTGAAAAGAATGTTGAGTGATAGTTGCCGCGGCAAATGTGCGAGGTGATTACCATATCCTCCGGCTTGCCCTCAAGAGCGAGATTGTTGACCTTGAGAAGCTGATTCTTAAATTCCTCGGCGGTAACACCGAATACCTCTGTGCCATCGTCGGTAAGTGCAGTGCCCCATGAGCAGTCGTCAAGCTGGAGATTGCGACAACCTGCTGCATAAAATTGTGTGATTACATCACGGTAAGCGGCGGCAATGTCCTCGATAAGTTCGTCATTTGTTGCATAAAATTTTCTTGTAAGCTCAATATTTCCGGGAACGATAAACTGCAAATAAGTTTGCGCCGGAGCCGGAATTGTGTATTTGGCAACAGTGTTTTCGTCCTCAAACTGCTTTAAAAACCTGAAATACTCTACAAACGGATGAGCCTTTGCCTTGAATTTTCCCACAAGATACGTGTCGTCAAGAACGGCAAGTTCGTTGTTAAACGGAACTCCGCCGCCTGTTGCCTTGTGCTCAACTCCGTCAAATCCCCACATAAAATCGAGATGCCAGAATGTTCTTCTGAATTCGCCGTCGGTGATTGCGTGGTAGCCAAGTTCCTTTTGCTTTGCTACAAGTTTTGTGATTTCGTCATTTACGATTTTGTCGTACTCGTCCTTTTGAATTTTTCCGCTTTTGTAATTTTCCTTTGCGTCTTTAAGCGCCTGCGGTCTTAAAAAGCTTCCTACAAAATCATATTTAAACGGTGTTTTTAATGTGCTCATAAATAAAACTGTCCTTTCGTTTTTTGCTAAGGACAGTTTATCACAAAAATATTTTTTTGAAAAATACTAAAAATTCGCAGCCGCTCATAGTTTTAAACTATGGCGGAATACTTTTTCAGCGCACTTATATATGATTCCGCATAACGCGAAAGCATAATGTTTTTCTTTTTAATCAACCCGATATGCATATCGCAATCCATTTCAAGCGGTTTTGCGATAATATCCTCCCCGTTAAGCTCCTTGTCGATTATGCCGGAGCTGACCGTAAAACCATTAAGTCCGATTGCCAAGTTGAAAAGTGTTGCACGGTCCCTGACCTGAATACTTTTCGGCATATCAAGCACGCTCAAAAACTCCTCGCTGAAATAAAACGAATTTCGCTCGCCCTGCTCATACACAAGATACGGATAAGGCTTCAGCTCGTCAAGCGTGATTTTGTCCTTATGCGCAAGCGGATGATTTTTGCTGATAAAAATATGCGGTGATGCGGTGAACATTTCCTCAAAAAGCAAATCGTTTTTCTTAAAAAGTTTTGTCAAAACATCCTCGTTTTGTTTTGAAATATAAAGAACACCGATTTCACTGTTGCCGTTTGCAACATCGTCGATTATTTCGCCCGTTTGAGTTTCGCGCAGAATAAAATTGTATTCGTCCGCGTCATATTTGCCGACAACATCGACAAATGCGTTGACCGCAAAAGAATAATGTTGGCACGAAACGCAAAATTTAGGGTTGCGCTTTTCGTCGGCACAAAAATGATCCTTCATAATCTCCGCCTGTTCGAGCAAATTGCGTGCAAACGAAAGCAGCTCCTCACCCTCACGGGTGATGCTGACACCCTTGTTTGAGCGCACAAACGCGGTAACGCCCATCTCACTTTCGAGATTATGTATAGCCGCGCTCAAACTCGGTTGTGATATAAAAAGCTTTTCAGCCGCCTCTGTAATATTCCTGCACTCGGCAACCGTCGCCAAATATTTCAATTGTTGCAGTGTCATACCGCACCTCGCATTAATTTGTAAGTAAAGTTTTATTTTGTTTTAGAATCTCGATTGTTATTTGCAACTTGTATTCTTTTATTGATTTCTTCCATAAACTCGTCACATTTTTCAATACAAAAAATATACTTTCGGTCTAAATTATCGATAATTTTTACATAATTTGCCGTATAAAGACTTACAATAAAAATCATCTTTTCACTATAAAAAATTCACCTTATAATACCATAACCAATGTGCCGGCAGTAATGAGAATTGAGCCGATAAGCGATTTTGTGTTGAACTCCTCGTGCAAAAATACAAAAGCAAGCACAAGGGTGAAAAGAACACTCAATTTGTCAATCGGCACAACCTTTGACACATCGCCCATTTGGATTGCTTTGTAATAGCAAAGCCACGATGCGCCCGTTGCAAGGCCGGAAAGGATAAGGAATATCCAGCTTTTTTTGCTGATGCTTGAAATGCCCGACTGCGTGTTTGTGATAAATACCATTAGCCACGACATTCCCACAACGGCAACAGTTCTGATAGCCGTTGCAAGGGTTGAATCAACATTTTCAATTCCGACCTTTGCAAGAATTGATGTAAGCGCCGCAAATACGGCTGAAAGTAATGCGAACAACCACCACATATATATCACCTCTCCTTATATTTTATAACCCCATATCTGCATTGTAATGAGCAATGTTAAACAAAATAACTTTTCTACAGACTGAGAACAGGAAATTTCTGTTCTTTTGAGTTGTTTAAACTATCAATCAACAACGGCAAATCTGTTGCTTGAAAAGCCCATGATGAGTGAGCATACAAACGGAAAAAACAGCGTGAGAATGCCGAAGCCGACGGAAAAACCGTAGCATTTTGCTGTTTTTATTGAAAACTTAATCAAAAATACAATATCGGCAATCGGAACAAGCATCCAAAATCCTTTATACCATTTGCCGTCAGTTACGGCGTCAACAAGCACAAAGAAATTGACAACGGGAATTATAGCCAAAATTGCAGGCTTGTTTGCTTTTTTAAACATTTTAAAACCGCCGACGATTACGAGGACATACCACACAAGCGCCAAAAGCGACGGTAATAAAATAACATTTGAAATACCCATAAAAAGGCCTCCTTTCTAAAAAATAATGCAATAATTTAAAATAAAATTTAATATTTGACACGGATAGATACTTTTAACGGTTTAACCGTAATATTTGTCAAGTTCGGCGTCGCAGGTCGGGTATTTTTCGATTTTCGGCTGTTCATAAACCTTGCCGCGCGCAACAACCATATACGGATTTGAAAGTGCCCTGAAATCGTCAAGCGGATTTGTGTTTGAAATAAGCATATCGGCGCATTTTCCGACCTCGATACTGCCTGTTATATCGTCAATTCCGAGTATAGCCGCATTGTTAAGCGTTGCGGTATAGAGCGCAAACTCGGGCGAAACGCCGACATTCTTTTCAAAATAATGAAGCTCGCGCCACATATTGTAATGTGTTGTGTAGGGACAGCCCGTATCCGTACCCAAGCCGACAGTTATTCCGTTTGCGAGCGCGGTTTTTGAGCCTGCAATCATATTGTTGTAAACGATATTTGAATTGTACTGCACCGCCTCGGTGATACCGAGCGTTTGCATATCGAACTTTGCCATGGGCAGTGCAGGCGAAATCGTGCAAACCATAACAGCGCCGTGCTGTTTGAATGCATCAATTTCTTTTTGTGTAAGCGTTGAGCCGTGCTCTATCGAATCAACTCCGTTTTGGACGGCGCACCTGACGCCCTCGGGGCTTTGAACATGTGCGGCGACCTTAAAGCCGTATTCGTGCGCACGGTCACAGCATGCCTTAATCATATCCGGTTGCATCATCAGCCTGCCCGGCTCGCCCTTAACCTTTGCGTCCATTACACCGCCTGTAATCATAAGCTTAATCAAATCGACATTATGGGTTTTAAGCTCGTCAACCATTCTCACGGCATCATCAACCGTTTCTGCCGCACATGCAACCGAGCCGACCATATGACCGCCCGGAACGCCGATTGCAAAGTCGGAGGCGAGAATTCTCGGTCCCTCAAGTGCACCCGAATTGATTTTGTCGCGGAGCTTTGTGTCTATATTGTCAAGTCCGCCGACAGTGCGTATTGTGGTAACGCCGGACATAAGCCCCTGCATGGCGTAGGAATGACACATTTTGAGCGTAAAATTGCGCATAACGGCGGACGAAAGCGCAATTTTTGAAAGCAGAGTTGCTTTGAGCGGCTTTTTCTGCGGTTTTCCTCCGGCAGGAAGATGAACATGGAGGTTGATAAGACCGGGCATAAGATATTTGCCGTTTAAATCAAACCCCCTGTCACCCGCGCCGATTTCGGCTTTGCCGATAAAAACGATTTTGTCGCCGTCTGTCACAACATCGGTGTGCTCAATGGGAGCCATATTTTTTGTGCCGTCAAGCAAAATGCAATTTTTGAATACGGTTTTCATAAAATCACCTTTTGTTATATTTTATAACATCATTATACTATAATAACAAAAAAAGAACAACCCGGTTTCATCAACCGGGCTGTACCTTTTGTATTAATTTAAGTTTCCGATTCATCGCGCAATCTGCCGTTAAAAGCTCTGCCGAAAACAACGGATATTGTTTCAAGCAAAACAGCAAACACAATTGCGCCGATATAAGATGATGATACCCCTAGTTTAAACAACAAAACGACAAGCAATATTATTGCAGAAATCAAAACAACGGTTATTTTTTTAAATCGGAGTTTTTCCCCTCGCGTCAGTTCCTTTTGCGGCGTATCGGCAGGACAGAGTATTGCCATAATCGCAAGACAGCATATCGGTATTGCGACAAGAAGCGCAAAACTTGCATTTTCGGCAAGCTTGATGCACGCAATGCCTATAAAGAATGAAGAGAGAGTCACTGCCTGGCAATGAAATTCTGTTTTTGCATGAAAGCCACCGGCATACCTGTGTGTTATAAAAAACACAAGATAAAATATGACGCCTTGCAGCGGGATTTTAAATATTATTCCGATTACAAGACTGCAAAACATCAGAAAAAACTCGCTTATCATAACAAACAAGCCGTAATGATACAAATCAATCTCGTCACCGTCTATTTTGTTTTTATCCGCCAAATATTGAGCTATTCGTTTTGAAAGTTTACTTATCATTATCTATATCATCTGTCATTCTTTTTGAATTGATTGTATTGCTTCGGCAACTTAGGTTGGAATGCGGCTGTTGTGTTTGTTGAATTTGAGTCAACTTTAACTGAGAAGTTGATAGCCTTTACAACCTTTGAAAGAGCATCAGTTTTCATACGTTTCACCTCCTTTTTTCTTGGTTATATAACATTTTCGACAACATTGCAACAGATTTTGCATTTTGCACCTTTTTTTGCCCCAAACTGCACAGATTTCAAATATGATTGTTATAATTTAAAAACACCTTGAATAATTTCAATCTTCATTTGAAATTTTGAAACCGTACTTTCTTCATCTGCCGATTTAATAATGTTAATATATATAAAAGAAGCGACAGTTTGAAAGACGAGGATAGATTTTATGAAATTTGACAGCAATATGATTATCGGCAACCGAATTAAATTTTACAGAGGCTCAAAAGGGTTGAAACAGGAAGAATTGGCTGAAAAGGTGTCGATTTCCAACACTCAAATGTCAAATCTCGAATGCGGAAAAAGCAATCTTTCATACAAAACAATGCAACGGCTTTGCGAGGAACTGGAGATTTGTCCGTGCGCATTGCTAACAGGCGCACTCAAGACATCCGTACCGGAAAACATAATTGATTTGATAAAACATCTTTCGCAAAAGGAGCAGGAAACGCTTTACAATCTTCTCCTTGCTTATTATGACAGCAACAAAATTTAACCTGAAAGTCAATATGCCTAAATTAATAAGTGTTGAATTATTTTTTTAAATATGTTATATTTAACTCAAAGCTAATGTCTTTGAGTTATTTTATTTTTGGGAGAAATTGAAATATGTCTGTTAAAGCTCTTATTTGTGATGATGATACCGAATGCCGCGAACTTACAGTAGACTATTTTGTGCGCTACTGCGAAGATCGTGGCATAAATTATTCATACGACAGTTGCGATAACGCTCAGGATGCAATAATTTCCGAAAAAGCGTATGATATTGCCTTTTTGGATGTTGAGCTTGGTGAAAAAACCGGTCTTGATGTTGCAAAATTCCTGAAAATCAGAAATAAAAACGTTATTATATTTTTTATCACCGAATATGAAAAATATATTGATGACGCTATGAATCTTTTTGCGCTCAGATTCATCAAAAAGCCGCTTAACTACGAGAGGTTTTACAAGGGTCTTGATAAAGCCATTGAGCTTATCAACAAAGACTCGATTCAGTTTTATCTTAAGGACACAAACAAGCTAAAACGCATTCAGTCAAACGAAATAATGTATGTTGAAACACTTGAGCACAAGGTAAAAGTTGTAACCGAAAATATGGTATATTACTCGGCGAATTTGATGGACGAGTGGGAAACGAAACTCAACCATCTTTGCTTTTACAGGGTGCACAAAAGTTATATAATCAACCTTGATTATGTCAACGAATACAGGCGTGATGAAGTGACACTCACAAACGGAGAAATTATTCCTATTTCATATAGAAAGCAATCCGATTTCAGAAAGCACTTTCACAGCTATCTAAAAAGGAGAAAATAGTTGCATTCTGTGTATATGAACCTGATTTTGCAGGCGATAGAAGCGCTGATATGCTTTAATTTTTACGAAAGCATAAACAATACAGACAGAAAATTGATAAACGCCGTCACAATTCAGGTCGGATACCTGATAATGGCGGGAATAAATATTCTTTTTAATTATAATGTAATAATCAACACTGCCGTGCTGTTGATTTTTCAATTGCTTTTCGCACGGATTCTTTACAAAATGAAAGCAGTTTTTTCGTTGTTGTATTCCCTGCTGTTTACGGTCGGCGTAACGATAACGGAAATCAACGTAATAAATGTGCTTGCCGTTATGTTCGACACGCATTCAAAGGCATTTATTTCAAATCCGTATTCATACATAGTTCTTATAGTGGCAAGCAAATCGTTGCTGTTTGTTTTGCTGCGCGTTGTTGTGGCAGTTGTGCGCAAAACAGACTATAAAGAGGCAATCAAGTGGCACCTGTTGATTTATCCTGCGTCGCTTCTTTTGGTTTTGACCGTTTTTGTAATAATTTCATATGAAGTTAATTTGGATGACAGCTTTAAAATTTTGATAGCGGTTTCAAGCCTTGTACTTATCGTATCCGTTGTTTTTACAAGCATTTATCAGCAAAAAACGTCGGAAAAAGAGGCAGAGCTTATTGAGCTTCGCACTATCCAATCCGAAAGGCAAATCAACAACACATACTACGAGTTGCTTGCACACCAAAATGACCAACTGCAAATGTTTGTTCATGATACAAAAAAGCACTATCACAACCTTTATTCAATGGCAGGCGACAATAAAGAAATTAAAAACTATATCAACAGCATTGTTGATGATATTGACAATACAAACAACATCGGTAAAACATCAAACAAACTGCTTGATTTGATTATAAACAAATACATTTTTGTTTGCCGCAAAAACAAATTGACCTTTGAGCGTCAGATAAATTATTCCAATTTTGACTTTATCGACAGAAACGATTTGACGGCGTTGTTCAACAATCTGCTTGACAACGCGGTTGAATCGGCAACGAAAAGCACTGAGCGTAAAGTTAAATTTGAAATCGGCAAAATCAATTCGATGATTGTTGTTGACCTTTCAAACTCATGCGACAAGGAGCCGAATGTAGACAAAAACAGGCTTGTTTCCAGCAAAGCTGACAAATCGGTTCACGGATACGGGTTCAAAAGCATCACGCGCAGTGTTAAAAAATACGGCGGTGATATTGAGTTTAGCTATGATCCAAACGAAAAAATGTTTAACATTTCAATCATCTTTATGACAAAGAATGACAATTAATATCGCACAAACGAATCGGATTATAAATTAATTCAACATATATAAAGCCACACACGATTGAATTTTAATGCGGCAAGGACACCGAGTTTTGCATACTCGAAATAAATGCCGCGCTGCTGAAAAGCGAGTCAACAATCTACTCCTCACGCACGGAGCACGAATACATAGTAAAATCAGTAGACAAAAAATTCATAAGACAACAATAAAACGCACCTTGCGCAAATTTGCATGGTGCGTTTTAGTTTTATGTTATATGATATTATTAAGCCTTAACAATAACCTTTGCCGGGCATTTTGCGGCGCAAAGTCCGCAACCGACACATTTTTCATAATCAATTTTTGCAATGTTGTTTGCGAAGGTGATTGCATCCTTCGGGCAATTTTTGGCACAGAGTCCGCAGCCGATACATCCGGCGTCGCAATTGACCTTGACAGCCTTGCCGCGGTCGTTATTTACACACTGAACCCTGTATTTTGATGCGGCAGGAATAATCTCAATAAGATGCTGTGGGCAAGCCTTGACACATTTGCCGCACGCAACGCAAAGTTCTTCCTCAACAACAGCTTTGCCGTTTACAAGGCGAATGGCTCTGTTGTCGCAAACCTCGGCGCAATCGCCGTAGCCGATACAGCCGAAGCGGCACGACATTTTGCCGACACCTAAGCCTGCCTTAACATCGGCACAAGTTTCGGTGCCGAAATATTTGTATTTCTCCTGCCTTTTATCTGCTGTGCCGGAGCACGCAACAAAAGCAGTTTTACGAACAAACTCACCTGCCGAAACTCCCATAATTTCGGCAATTTTATCCGCGCCGCTCTGTCCCGCAGGAGGGCAGGCGTTGACCTCTGCCTCGCCGCTGACGATTGCCTTTGCAAGTGCATCACAGCCGGCATATCCGCACGCGCCGCAGTTGTTGCCTCCGAGGCAATCCCTAATTTGCGACTCACGCTCATCCACATCGACATGAAATGCCTTTTCGGCGATGCTTAAAAGAATGGCGATAACCAATCCGACTGCAGCAACCACTGCGGTGGCGATGATGATATTTTGCATATTCATTGTGCCACCCCCTTATGCCAAACCGGCAAAGCCGTAAAACGCAATTGCCATAAGGCACGCGGTGAGAAGAACAGACGGTGTGCCCTTGAACGATTTCGGAACATCGTTATTTTCAGTTCTCTCTCTGATTCCGGCAAGAATTATAATTGAAATTGCAAAACCGCAGGCTGTGCCGAATCCCGTCACAACCGAGGTAATGAAATCGTTTGACTCCTGAACATTGGTCAGCGCAACGCCGAGCACCGCGCAGTTGGTTGTGATGAGCGGCAAATATACGCCGAGCGATTGGTGAAGCTTTGGCATTGCTTTTTTCAAAAACAGCTCGATAAACTGAACAAGTGCCGCAATTACAAGAATGAATATAATCGTATTGAGATATTCAATGCCGAGTTTTTTGATAACATATGTATAAAGCAGATTTGTGACAGCCGATGCAATTGTGATAACAAATATTACCGCGCCGCCCATTCCTGCTGCTGTTTTGACATTTTTTGAGACACCCAAAAACGGACAAATTCCCAAAAACTGCGAAAGCACAACATTGTTTATAAGTGCCGTTGAAAGAAGAACAAGAAACAGTGTTTTAACCATTATTTTCGCCCTCCTTTTCTGTTGTGTGGAGTGAGCAGGTCATACAATTGCCGTCGCATCCCTCCGGCTCATCCGATTTTGTGTGTCTGTTTGCGCCCTTTGCGCCGAGTCTGTTTTGAAGTGCACACAAAAACGCAAGCACAAGAAACGCACCGGGAGCAAGCACAAACATTGCAACGCCCTCGTAGCTTTGCGGCAAAATGCGCTGTGAAAAGATTGTACCGGAACCGATAAGTTCGCGCACAATGCCGATTGATGTAAGCCCGATTGTAAAACCGATACCCATACCCAAGCCGTCAAAAATCGACGGAAGAACCTTATTTTTCGAGGCGTAGCTTTCTGCTCTGCCCAAAATAATACAGTTAACAACTATAAGCGGAATATAAATTCCGAGTGCATCGTAAAGTGAAGTTACATACGCATGCAAAAGCATTTGCACAATTGTTACAAACGATGCGACAATGACGATATAAGCCGGCATACGCACACCGCCCGGTATAACCTTGCGCAACAGTGACACCATTAAATTTGAGCAAACAAGCACAACGGTTGTCGCAAGACCCATTCCTATGCCGTTTATCGCAGAGGTTGTGACAGCAAGTGTCGGACACATTCCGAGCATAAGCACAAAGGTGGGATTTTCCTTAACAATGCCGTTGTATAGTCTTTCGAGAAGCTGTTTCATTGTTGTCCCTCCTTCAGTGTCGAATAAAAATGAGTGGCGGCGTTCACAGCGTCGGTAACGGCAGAGGATGTGATTGTTGCGCCGCTGATAGCGTCAATCTCGCTGTCGGATGCGGCGGCGTTCTTAACATAAGAAAGCTTGCCTGCCGACTTGCCGGCAAATTGATTTTGGAAATCGTCCTCGGTGCATTTTGCGCCGAGACCTGCCGTTTCACTGTGAGAAAGCACCTTAAAACCTGTTATTTTATCATCTGCGACAGAAATACCGATTGCGATTTTGACATCGCCGCCGTATCCGCTTGCCGAGGTTGCCGACATAACATATCCCACGGTATTTCCGTTTTTATCCACAGCACGCAGGACATCGTCAACGCTCGCATTCTGAACGGGAGCGGAATCGTTTTCCGCCTTAATAAGTTTGTCTGAAGAATTAAGTTCTTCAAACTCTACACCCGAAAATACGCTTTCATACGCTGCCATTTTTGCCTTGTTCTCCGCCTCGGAAATAGGCTTTGCCGTAATCTCATTTACAACGGCAAGCGCAAGGCCGGCAACAAGCGTTATAAGAAGCAGTGCAAGACAGTTTTTAAACACCTTTGATTTAGCCATCTCTCACACCTCCTCTTTCTTTTTCATTCCAAACGGTTTAGGAACTGTGATTTTTTCAATGAGCGGAACAAGAAGGTTGCTTGTTATAATTGCATAAGACACACCCTCGGCACTTGAGCCGAGAACACGGAAGCAAGCGACAAGCAAGCCGATTATTACGGAATAAATATATTGACCGCGCTTTGTAATCGGGCTTGTTGCGTAATCGTTTGCCATAAATACGGCACCTGAAAGCAAGCCGCCGGTGAAAAGCTGAGAAAGCATATAATTTACACTCAATACGCCCTTGCCGATACTGAATAATGCGATAAACAACATTGAGCTTGCAACAACCACAACCGGAATACGCGGCGAAATTACTTTGCGTGCAAGCAGATAAACAAAACCGATAAGTATGCAAAGCGCCGAAACCTCGCCGATACAACCGTCCTGAAAACCGATAAACATATCAAGCACATTGACACTGCCGCCTGCCTTAATAACAGCAAGCGGAGTTGCGCTCGACGACGCATCGACGGTGTGACAGGTAGTGAAATTCGTCATCCTCGATGCAAACGAAATCAGCAAAAAGCACCTTGCGGCAAGCGCCGGATTCATAATATTTTGACCGATTCCGCCGAAAAGCATTTTAACAATAATTATTGCAAAAACGCCGCCGATAAACGGCACCCACCACGCGATTTCGGGAGGCATATTAAGTGCCAAGATAAGACCGGTTACAACCGCGCTCAAATCGCCGACGGTAATCGGCTTTTTTGTGATGAGTTCAAAAACAGCCTCTGACAAAACACAACTGACAACGCTTGAAATGATGACAACAAGCGCATTAAGTCCAAAATAGCAAACGCCGAAAATCAAAGTGGGCGCAAGCGCAATGCACACATCGAGCATTATTTTTGTTGTGTTGCTTTTATCTCTTATATGAGGGGAAACAGAAACATTATACATTATTTTTTCCCTCCTTTATTTTGTGCCTTGATTGTCCTTATTTGTGATTTTGCAAGTTTGAATGACTGTGTAAGTTGCCTTTTTGCCGGGCAGACATATGTGCAGCAACCGCACTCAATACATTCCATACCGCCGAGCTTTTCAAAACGCTCGTAATCATTTGCATTTGCGGCGGCAACCATAAGCTGCGGAACAAGATTTTCGGGACATGCACCGACACATCTTCCGCACCTGATACAGGCGGTTGTTTTCATTTTTTCGACATCATCCTCTGTCAGTGCGAGTATAGACGAATATGTTTTGGTCACCGGCACATCAAGCGAGGGCATTGCAAAACCCATCATCGGTCCGCCTGAAATCAGTTTGACGGTTTCATCTTTTATTCCGCCTGCCTGCTCGGCAAGATATTTTGCCGAAATTCCGAGCGGCACATCGAAATTGCCGGGTGTGTTCACACCGTTGCCCGTGACGGTAACAACGCGGTGAACAAGGGGCTTGCCAAGGTAAACAGCCTCATAAATCGCATTGACCGTAGCAATATTGAGCACAACAACGCCTGCGTCTGCAGGGAGAAGGTGCGAATTTATTTTTCTGCCGGTAACAGAGGCAATCAGCCTGCGCTCGCCGCCCTGCGGATAGCGTGTTTTCAGCGACCTAACGGTGATTTTTGAATTGTTTTTCAAAAGCGATTCAAAATTCTCAATCGCTTTTGGTTTATTGTCCTCAATGGCGATAACTGCGTGCGCGTTTTTGAAAATTTTAAGCACAGCCATTATGCCGTCAATGATTTTTTCGCCGTTTTCAAGCATAAGGCGATAGTCGGAGGTGAGATACGGCTCACATTCCGCACCGTTGATAATTATGTAGTCAATTTCGTCGATATTTTTCGGCGAAATTTTAACTCCTGTCGGAAAACCTGCGCCGCCGAGTCCGACAATTCCGGCATCGGTTATGATTTTTGTAATCGCTTTACCGTCAAGTTTTTCAACATCATTCGGCACGCCGAAGCCCTCTGCCGTTTCATTTTGAAAATCGTTTTCGACAACAACGCAAAGCGAACTTCTGCCGCCGACAAGCATGCGCTGTTCGACAGCCTTAACCTTGCCCGAAACAGAAGAATAAACGGGACTTGACACAAAAGATGAAGCCTCGCCGATTTTTGTGCCCACACAAACCGTGTCGCCTATTTTAACAGTCGGCGTTGCCGGTGCGCCGATATGCTGGCTCATCGGGAAAACAGCAATTTTATCGGACGCAATTATTTTGATTTTTTCATTCATCGAGTATTCCTTATTTTCCTTTGGATGAATACCCGACTTAAAAGGGACTTTTTTCATATTTAGTCCAACCTTTCGGATTATTTACTTGATTTTATCACAGTTGCACAGAAATTTCAACATTGTTAATTTTTTGCTAAACATTTTGTACAAATCATATGCATATATACAATTGTATGACAATAAATCAACAAATTTTCAACAAAAAGCATCCGACGCATATCGCATCGGATGCAAAAATAATATTCTGTTATTCTGTTTTGTTTTGAGTTACTTCCCAAACCTCTGTTGGCGAGCCGTCGGGGACATTTTGCGATTTGTTCGGCTCTGCGCCGCACACGGCGGTAACAATAAGCACAATAAGCACAATTACGCCCAAAAGAATTATTTTATCTGCCGTTTTAACGGACATTTTAACATTTTTATAAAGACCGCCCGAGGTATGAGCCTCGATTTTTGCGGACAATTTTTCATTTTCATTCAATATAAACACCCAAAACAGATAAATTATCTGCGTGCAAGATATTTTCGCATATCAATCGCACACGCAACAAGAATGATAACTCCCTTGATAATATAAAGCATATTTGCCGACACTGAAAGGAAATTAAGCCCTGCAAAAATAATCTGCAACAGCAAAACGCCGATGACTATTCCGCTGATTTTGCCTGTACCGCCTACAAACGAAACGCCGCCGATTACGCACGCGGCAATCGCATCGCTTTCGTAGTTTAAGCCCGTATTTGCCGAGCATGACGCAATACGCGCCCCCTCGATAAAACCGGTTATACCATACATAACACCCGCAAGCACAAACACGGCGACAATCGTCAAAAACACATTAACGCCGCTTACTCTTGCAGCCTCCTCGTTTGAGCCGACGGCAAACATATTTTTGCCGAATTTCGTTTTGTTCCACACAATCCACATAAAAATCGTGAGCAATACGGAATAAAGCACATATTTCGGCACAGAAACACGCCCGATTTTAAACAGTGTGCCTGCAACAAATTTGATATATGAATAATCAAGCCCCGAAAGCGTTTGACCGTTGTTGCCGCCTATCATCAAATACATAAGCACCGCGCCGAACACGATAAGCTGTGTTGACAGTGTGACGATAAACGGATGCAATTTGAATTTTGCGACAAAAAAGCCGTTGACAAGCCCGACAAGTGCGCCGATTGCAACTACCGCAAGAAACACAACGATAAGCGGCATTGTTTTGAGATTCGGAAACATTTTGTTTGCGTAATCAGTCATCTGCAAAAGTGATGCGGCAACACATGCCGTAAGTCCTACGCATCTGCCTGCCGAAATATCGGTGCCTGTCAAAACTATGCACCCTGCAATACCCAAAGCAATCGGCAGTTTTGCCGCGGTGAGCGAAATGATATTGACTATTGACGAAACGCTCAAAAACGCCGGCACCCTGATTGCAATAAAAATTACGGCAACGGCAATTATGATATACATTGCATTGTTAAAAATTATATCGGATATTGCTCGCTTTTTATCCTCGCGCGTCATTGCGCCGAACGAATCTGTCCATGCAGAAATTTTACCCTTTTTTGCTTTGTTTGTATTTGACATAACTGGCAAATTCCCCCTTAAACATATTTGGCGGCAAGCGCCATAATTTCCTCTTGATTTGTTGTTTTTGCGTCAACCTCGCCTGCAAGGCGACCGCCGGACATAACAAGAATTTTGTCGCACACGCCCAAAAGCTCCGGCATTTCGGAGGAAACCATTATAACTGTTTTGCCTCTCTCGGCAAGACCGAGTATCAACTGATAAATCTCATATTTTGCACCGACATCAATACCCCTTGTCGGCTCATCGAGCAGTAAAACCGTCGGGTCGGTCAAAAGCCACCTGCCGAGTATGACCTTTTGCTGATTGCCGCCCGAAAGCGTGCTGATTTTTGTTTCCTGTGACGGCGCCTTGACCCGCATCGACTTCATCGCCCAATCGGTTTTTTCTTTCATTTTTCGTTTGCTTAAAAGAGGGCCTATTTTGTAATTATTAAGGCTTGAAATACAGGTGTTTTCGCGGATATTCAAAATTCCGAAAATACCGGTTGCACGGCGCTCCTCGGTGAGCAGTGCAAAACCGTTTTTGACAGCCTCGCGCGGAGTGCGGTTTTTAATTTCCCTGCCGTCGAGAGCAATTGTGCCGCCGCGGCGCGTCGCCATGCCGAATAGATTTTCAAGCAATTCTGTTCTGCCCGAGCCGTCAAGCCCTGCAACGCCCAAAATTTCGCCTCTGTCGGCTTTAAACGAAACATCGTGCAGATTGGCATATTCAGAGCTTAAATTGTCAACCTTAAGCAAAACTCCGCTTGGCTTGCTGTGCTTTTCAGGGTATCGGTTTGTCAGCTCGCGCCCCACCATCAGCCTGATAATTTCGTTCATCGTAAGTTCGTTCGCCCGCTTGGTGGCAATCCATTTTCCGTCGCGCATTATCGTAACATCGTCTGATATGCGAAGAATTTCCTCCATTTTATGCGAAATATATATTATGCCGCACCCTCTGTCACGCAACATATTTATTATTCGAAAAAGGTGCTCAACCTCCTCTTCGGTGAGGGAGGAGGTTGGCTCGTCAAAAACGATGATTTTTGAATTGTACGAAACCGCCTTGGCTATTTCGACCATTTGCCTTTGCGAAACCGACATTGTGCTCATTATCGTTTTCGGGTTAACATCTATTTTTAAATCGTAAAAAATTCTTTTCGTTTCGGCTTGCATTTTCTTTTCGCTCGTAAAGGGAAGATATTTTGATACAGTCAAAAATCTGCCGAGCCACATATTGTCGGTAACACTGCGTTTGAGCGCCTGATTAAGCTCCTGATGCACCATTGCGACGCCGTTTTCAAGTGCCTCTTTTGAGCTTTTGAAATCAACCTCTTTGCCGTCAACAAAAATTTTGCCGCCGTCCTTTGCATAAACGCCGAAAAGGCATTTCATAAGGGTTGATTTTCCTGCGCCGTTTTCTCCCATAAGGGCGTGCACGGTGCCGCGCCTGACGGTGAGCCGAGCATTGTCAAGTGCCTTAACACCGGGGAACACCTTTTGAATATCAACCATTTTTAAAACCACACCGTCTGCAATCGGCGCATTTTCTCTGCCGTTTTCCATTTAAACGCTCCTCTGCCGACAATCAATTGCGGCGATAAAATCATTTCAAATCCGCACCTTTGTAAAAACTTATTCGTTCTGTGCGGTATATGCCGAATAAGGGATGTTCACGCGCCAATTGCCGACAATATTTTTCGCATCAATTCCGTCAAAAGCATTCTTGCTTTCAAAAAGATTTTTCATTATAACGCCGATAGTCTTTGCCATACCGTCAGCATCCTGTTTGATTGTGCCGACCATTGTGCCACTGCCGACCGCCGATTTTGCCGCATCGGTTGCGTCAACTCCAAAAACGGGGATTGTAACGCCGCCGCTTTTGTTGTAGCCGGCAGATTGAAGAGCCGAAACTGCGCCGAGAGCCATTTCGTCATTATTTGCGATTACAAGCTCAATCATATTTTTGTTGGCTTGGGTATATTGCGCAAGCGCGGTGCCCATATAATTTGTTGCCGAAGCAGATGACCAAAGTCCGTCTTGATCGACAAGATATTTGTTTTTGTTTGCCGAATCATAAAAAACAAGTTCGGGCTTGCCTGCCTCCTTAAGCACTTTGTTTGCATCCTCAACGCTGTATTTTGTGCGTGCAATCGCCTCCAAATTGCCCTCTTGACCCTTGAACATAACATAGCTGATTTTGCCGTCGCCGTTAAGGTCTGCCCTGTCGTAATTTTTAACAAGATACTCGCCGATCATTTTGCCCTGCATATGCCCTGCCTGCTCGTAATCTGTGCCGACAAATTTGCACTTGTCATAGCTTTCGATAACAGATTTGTCAACTGAGCGGTTGAAAAAGATAACCGGCACATCGTGTCCCTTTGCAATGTTGACTATATTTTGCGCGGCATCGTTTGAGCCTGTGTCAACAACATTGACAATCAGCATTGACGCGCCCTTTGCAATCGCCGTTTGCACCTGCTCGGTTTGGGTGGTTTGGTTGCCGTTTGCGTCATAATCGTTGTAGGTATATCCGCCGTCCTTTAAAATTTTATCCATTGCAGAGCGCACACTTGAAATGTATGCGTCACTGAATGTATAGTAAAATACGGAAACCTCGCCCTTAGCTCCGCCGTTGTCGGCTGTCGAATTATTTTGTGACGAACAAGCCGTAAGTCCTACCGCAGCGGCAAGCACCGCCGCAATTATCATAATTATTTTTTTCATAAAATACCTCCAAAACATTTAAAAACCGCCTTGCGCTTTTATTTTGCGCATTTATTGCGACCTTTATTATAATCGGCAATATTTTTAGATATAATGCAACATTTATTCAAATTATCAAATTTTTTGTTTTAATCGGCATTTACAAATAAAAACGCGACGAGCCGCCGCTCATCGCATTAATATAATATGTAAAAAAAGAATGTCAAACTTTGGTTTATAGCGTGAACAGAACGCAAAATCAAAAAGCGTGCAGTTTGGCAGAAAAAGCAAAGCACAGCAAATGTTTTTATTGACATATTAATACAAATGTGTTACTCTAATAAAGACAAAGGGGTCTGCAAGGCAGGCCCCTAATTTGCTTTATGGGGGTAATCATAATGAAAAACTTAGGATATTATAACGGTAAATATGACGAAATCGAGAATATGCAAATCCCGATGCTTGACAGAGTTTGCTGGTTTGGTGACGGCGTTTATGATGCTACTTATGCGCATAATCATATCGTTTTTGATATGGACGCACACCTTACAAGATTTTATAATTCGGCAAAGCTTCTCGGCATGAATATTCCGATAGAGCGTGATGAGCTTGACAAATTGCTCAGAGAACTTGTTAAAAAGGTTGATGACGGCGACCAATTTGTTTATATGCAGGTCACTCGCGGAAACGGACTTCGCGGACATATTTACCCTGAAAATATGCAGGGCAATTTGTGGATTACACTTACACCTTGTCCTGTCGCTGATACATACAAACCGATTGATGTTATCACATACGAGGACAAGAGATTTTATTATTGCAATTGCAAAACGCTCAATCTTATTCCATCCTGTCTTGCGGCAACCGCAGCCGACAGAGCAGGCTGTCAGGAAGCGATTTTCCACAGAGGCGATATTGTTACCGAGTGCGCACACTCCAATATTTCCATCTTTAAGGACGGCAAGGTTATCACTCATCAGCTTGACGATATGGTACTTCCCGGAACGGCAAGAATAAGACTTCTTGCCTTTGCAAAGAAGCTGGGATACGAAGTTGAAGAAAGAAATTACACTCTCGACGAGCTGATGTCCGCAGACGAAATCGTTGTTCATTCAACGGGCTCTTTCTGCATTCCGGTAAAAACAGTTGACGGTAAGAGCGTAGGCGGAAAAGCACCCGAAATGTTGAAAGCAATCCAAGACGCATTAGTGAACGATTTTGAGGAGCAGTGCAAGGTACAATGAACAAAACAGAACTTACCAAGCTTAATGTCGGATACAATCTCGATTGGCTTATGAATCTTGACCCGAGAGGTTACGGCGTTTGCAGAATTCTTTACGACGGAGCAAGCAAATATACAGGCAAGCCATTATTGCTTAACGGTGCGGAGGGACTTGTGAAAAATATCAAAAAGGGTGAAAAAGTCTTTATTTTAACAGGATTTATTCTTCTCCCTTGGAACGAGGCTGAAACCGACGGAATTATTTCGTCAACTGTTTTTGCTCGCTTTATTATCAGAGCCTTTGGCGCAAAACCGGTTATGATAGTGCCTGAGCAATGCGAAAAAGCCATCAAGGCTATGAGTGAGGTTTTAGGCGTTAATATTACTTATGATATTGACAACATACCCGACAACACAATTTGTGTTATTTCTTTTACAAAAGATAAAAACAAAGAAAATGAGGAAACGGCAGAGTTGCTTTCTCATGGTTTGCCTTGCGCTGTTATTTCAAACGAAGCTCCGGGCAGAAACAAAAACGGTTATTACCACAATGCCGTTGGTGTAAACACAACCGATGTTGAAGCAAAATATGATGTTCTTTTCAAAGAATGTCAAAACAGAGGGGTTTATAATCTTTCTATCGGCGACCTCGGCAACGAGCTTGGTATGGGCACTATTGAGGAGCATATAAGAAAGTATATACCTTATGCCGAAAAAGGCGGTTGCAAGGCAGGAACAGGCTTCGGCATTTTGGCAGACACTGCTGCCGACAATATTATCACTGCAACCGTAAGCGACTGGGGTATGAATGCACTTATGGCTTGTACGGCTTTCCTTTTAGATGATGTAGACCTTTTTCATACAGAAAAAGAAGAATCGGCAGTTATGGACGCTGCTGCAAAATCCGGTATGCTTGATATGTACGGAGAAGCAAGGCCTTACATTGACGGTATCGGTAAAAACATTGTTTTGCCGATTATTTCACTTATGCGTGGATTGATTGAATATCCTCATACAGTTGAAGATAAAACCGACAAATGGTTTGAAACAACAATAAAAAAAGGCTATTTCAAATGATATATTCATTTTTACAAAACGGCGACGGTGCAATTACTATACAGTTTGAAAGTGAAATAAGCGAAGAAGTCAACCGTCGCGTTACTGACCTTTGCACCGCAATAGAGGCAAAAGGCATCAACGGTGTTATCGAGCTTGTGCCGACATTTGCTTCGTTAACAGTTTTTTACGACTGCACAATCATCACTTCAAAAAAACTGAAAAAGAAAATCAAAGCCCTTATAAACGACGGAGAACACAGCGTTAAAAGCACGGCTACGGTTTGGAACATACCCGTGTGTTACGATGACGAGTTTGCATTGGATATGAAAAATGTGTGCAAGCATACGGCTCTTGAAAAGGAGGAGGTTATTCGACTTCACACATCAAAGCCCTACCTGATTTATATGTTGGGCTTTTTGCCCGGTTTTGCTTATCTCGGCGGTATGGACAAAAGGCTCTTTACTCCGAGATTAAAAACACCGCGGCTGGAAATATTTGAAGGGGCTGTCGGTATCGGCTCAGAGCAAACAGGAATTTATCCTATTGCGTCACCGGGAGGTTGGCAGTTGATTGGAAAAACGCCCGTAAAAGTGTTTGACAAGTCAAAAGAGTCACCTATATTGTATAAAGCCGGCGATTATATAAAATTTTTCAGCATAGACAAGGCAGAGTATTTCGAAATAGAAAAGCAGGTTGCAAGCGGCGTTTACACTCCTGCGGTAAGCGAGATTAAATTATGATAAAAATTATATCGGCAGGCATACTCTCAACCGTCCAAGATTTAGGCAGATTCGGAGTAATGAAAAACGGCTTTACTCAAAGCGGTGTGATGGACACCTATTCAACAAAAATTGCAAACAAACTTTGCAAAAACGATATTAACGCACCCGTTATTGAAATGACGATGTTCGGAATAACAGCCAAATTTATTGGCGAGCATGTTTTTGCAATTTCAGGCGGAATTTTTGATATTTCACTGAACAACAAGCCTATCAGAACAAATAAAGCTTACATTGCAAAAGATGGTGATATTTTAAGCATTAATAGCGCCAAGCAAGGATTAAGATGTTATCTTGCGGTTGCAGGCGGTTTTGATGTTCCTTTATTTATGGGCAGTGCCGCAACAAACCTCAAAATAAAAGTCGGCGGTTTTGACGGAAGAAAACTTAAAGCGGGTGATATTCTTAAAATCGGCAAGGCTGATAAGATTAAAAATATCGAAAAACGAGAGCTACCCGAAAACACCTATAATAATCCCGTAAAAGTTAGAGCAGTGTTGGGTCCACAGGACGATATGTTTTCCGAAAACGATTTGTTATTGTTTTCAAAGCAACAATACACCGTCACCTCCGACCTTGACAGAATGGGAATTAGGCTTTGGGGTATTGCTTTGCGCGGCAAGGAAAAATTAGAAATCATTTCCGACGCAATTACCTTTGGCTCGATACAAATTACAAATTCGGGAATGCCGATTATACTTATGGCTGACCATCAAACAACAGGCGGCTATGCAAAAATAGCAACAGTAATAAGCGCAGATTTGCCAAAACTTGCTCAAGTTAAGCCAAAAGATAAATTCAGCTTTGAAATTATCGACATTGATACTGCCGAAAAGATAGCGATTAAGCAGAAAAAACACATAGATAAATTATTTTAGGAGTGGCTATGGACTATTCAAATATGTCGCCTCAAGAGGTTAAAAAACTCATCAGAACAGGCGAAATAGATTATCAGACATCAGGTATGTGCAATGGCTACGCACAGGCTAATCTCTGCATTTTGCCAAAAGATTATGCGTTTGACTTTTTACTGTTTTGTACCAGAAATCCAAAGCCGTGTCCGATTTTGGAGGTTGGCGATGTCGGCTCAAAGCAGTTCAAAACAATGGCGAGTGAGGGCGATGTTTGTAAGGATTTTCCAAAATACAGAATTTGGAGAAATGGTGTGCTTGAAAAAGAGGTTACGGATATAACCGATTATTGGCAGGATGATTTCGTATATTTTCTCATTGGTTGTTCGTTTAGCTTTGAAAGCGAGCTTTTAGAGGCTGATATTCCCGTAAGGCATATTGAGGAAAACAAAAATGTGCCTATGTTTAATACTAATATCAAACTTCAGCCGTCAGGTAAATTTCACGGCAATATGGTCGTATCAATGCGACCTATTCCAAATGATTTGGTTGTTAAAGCGGTCAATGTTACCGCCGCTATGCCGAGAGTTCACGGAGCACCGATACAAATAGGAAATCCCGAAGCGATAGGAATAAAGGATATTACAAAACCCGACTACGGTGACAGCGTGACAATTAAAGAAGGAGAAGTGCCGGTGTTTTGGGCTTGCGGCGTTACTCCGCAAAATGCAGTAATGCAGACAAAGCCGGAAATTGCCATAACACATTCGCCCGGGCATATGTTTATAACCGATGTAAAAAATACCGACTTAAAATATTAGGTGATTATATGTATAAAATCAACTTAAATTGCGATTTGGGCGAGGGTGCAGCCTTTGACGGAAAAATTATTCCGTTGATTAACAGCGCAAATATCGCTTGCGGATTTCACGCAGGCAATCGGGATATGATGGAAGCCACAGTCAAACTGTGCATTGATAACAATGTCGGTATAGGTGCACATCCGGGTTATCCCGACAAGGAAAATTTCGGCAGAACAAATCTTGATGTAACCCCTAATCAGGTTTATGATTACACCTTAGCTCAATTAAAGGCTTTGGGCGACATTGTCGGAAGTAAGGGCAAAATAGTTCATATTAAACCGCACGGTGCAATGTATAACCAAGCTGCCAAAAATAAAGGCCTTGCAGATGCGATAGTAGATGCAATTGCCGATTATAACAAGGATTTAATTTTGTTGGCGCTTTCAGGCTCTCAAATGATTGACTCGGCAAAAGCAAAAGGCATAAAATATGCAAGCGAGGTTTTTGCGGACAGAGCATACGAGGCTGACGGCTCGCTGAGAGCGAGGAAACTTGAAAACTCAATGATAACAGATGAGGATTTGGCTGTCGAAAGAGTAATCAAAATGGTGCAAACCGGGAAAGTTACAGCTTATACGGGCGAAGAAATCGACATTGAGGCTCACTCGGTTTGTGTTCACGGAGACAGTGAAAAGGCACTTGTATTCGTGCAAAAACTAAACGAAGCTTTCGGCAAAAACGATATAAAAACAGTAGATTTAATCGAGGCGATAGAATAATGAACCATCGTACTTATTTGAAAATTGATTTGAATAAGTTAGAGCATAATTTTAACTGCGTTCGCAACAAACTGCCAAACAATATTAAGATACTTGGCGTAATCAAAGCTAACGCATACGGTCACGGAGCCGTTGAAATAGGCAAATTTCTTGACGGGAAGTGTGACTTTTTCGGAGTTGCGTGTATTGAAGAGGCAGTTGAACTGAAAAAAGCAGAAATTAAAACGCCGATACTTATTTTGGGCAGAGTATTTCCGTTTGATATTGAAACTGCTGTCAAATATGATGTGAGGATACCGATTTTCTCATATGATGACGCAGTTGCTCTTTCAAACGAAGCAATTAAGCAGGGAAAAAATATACCGTTTCATTTTTGCATTGATACAGGAATGAGTAGAATAGGATTTCAGGTCAGCGAAGAAAGTGCCGATATTTGCAAAAGCATAACCGAACTGCCAAATATATTTGCCGAAGGGCTGTTTTCCCACTTTGCAACTGCTGACGAAAAGGATTTATCTAAGGCTGTAGAGCAAAGAAATAAGTACAAAAAATTTTGCAAACTGCTAAGCGACAGAGGAATTGAAATTCCCATCAAGCATCTTAATAACAGTGCAGGTATTATGAATTTTGACGAGTATTTTGATATGTGCAGAATGGGAATTATCACATACGGTCTTTATCCGTCTGATGAAGTTGACAAAGATATACTTGACCTTGAACCGATAATGAGCTGGCACGCAAAAATTTCGCACATTAAAGAGCTTGAGCCAAACAGAGAGATTTCTTACGGCGGCACATTCAAAACAGACAGAGTCACCAAAGTTGCGACTGTTCCTGTCGGCTATGCCGATGGCTTTCCACGATGCTTATCCAATAAAGGCAAAGTTATTATAAACGGCAAATATGCGAAAATACTCGGCAGAGTTTGCATGGACCAGTTTATGGTTGATATCAGCGATATTGAATGTAATATAAATGACGAAGTTGTTTTATTCGGCACACAAAAAAATGCTCACATTTCTTTAGAAGAACTGTCAAACAGCGCATATTCATTTAATTACGAGCTGCCTTGCAGAATACCTGTTCGTGTTAACAGAGTTTATGTTTATAACGATGAAGTAGTTGAGGATGTAGGGCTTGCATAAAATCTAATTTCTCAATGTTTTTGTTTTTCGATAAAGTCTTTAATTGAGATATCAAATGCTTTTTCTGATTAAACAATAGTGCAAAAAGCTCAGCTAATGCTTCATTGGATTTAAAATATTAATAAAAAACAAACGCAAAAATAAAAAATATAGTGAAATAAAAAAAGAGCTGAAATTTCAGCTCTTTTTTCTATTGTCCGTTTTTACGGACTTGTTCAAATCGAATTCCATCCTTTTTGTATGTCTTATCACTTTTAGGCTTGTATGAGGATTTTAAGAAATGTTTTTTAAAATCTTTGATTTCTTAACAGTGCTTACGGTTGTCTGAATTATCGGACCGGAGAGCAAAACGGTGGCAATTGTGCAAATTCCGAATTTACCGCCGAGCAAAACGCCGATAATTACCATTAAAATATCAAGAACCATTCGTACGATTTTGATTTTCCACCCGTTTTTTTCGGCAAGCGAAAATGTGACTGCTTCATATGAGCCCCTGCCGAAATCAGCGGCGGAGTAAAGCCCCGTTCCGAACGAAAATACAGCAATGCCAAGCAGCATTATAACAAAATTAACCGCTTTAATATCTGTATAATGCTGAATTTTTGTGAATACATCCACGAAAAAACTGTAAATGATTTGGTAAAGAATTGTGCCAACATTGATTTGCTTTCTGTCATAGAAAAAGGCAAAAATTATCATTGCCACAGCCACAACAAGCGACGATGTGCCGATTGACATACCTGTCACATTCGTCAGTCCTTGCCACAATATCGCAAGTGTTGCGCCGCCGAAACCTGCGCCTATTGCAAGCGTAATTCCGTATGCGGATATTATTGATCCGATAACGATCATAAGCGTTTTTGTTGCATATTTTTTAAATTTCATATTATCACCTACAAAAAAATAAGACTGTAAACTCTGCTGTTGTGTTCAGAAACAGCAAAATTTATAGTCTTCATCAGCCGAGACAGCTTTATTTTTTTTGATTATACACCCGAGCTTTTATAAAGTCAACGGTAAAAAAATTCAAATATTACTGTATTAATATTTCAAAATTACAGTTTTGCAATTCTCACAAATCGAAGCGGCGATATTAGTTCTGTGACTCGGTTTAACTTCGGTAATCTTAACAAATCCGTCAGCTTTTTTCGCATCCGTAAACACACCCGGTACTTCGTTTGCAAAGCTGAAAGCACCGTCTTTACTGCAAAACAAATAACCGTTTCTCATTTCTTTGCCACACTCCGGACATTTCATAGTTTTTACCTCCATTTTGTTATTCGGCAGAGCGTTGCGAACGCTCCAACATTTCTTGCATTTGCTTTTCAAAAATTTCTGCTTTGATTAAAGCGATACCCTGTGATTCGTCTCCAAGCACAACAAGACGGTCACCCTCTTTCACATCAAATGTATCTCGTGCATTTTTTGGTATTACAATTTGCCCCTTGCTTCCGATAGTAACTGTTCCCCAAAGATGTTTACCGATAGGCGCAGGTGCTATCTTTGTTTTGCCTATTTTTTCATCAGAGTGAATCAGTGAGTCAATAGTAACGCCATAAAACTTTGCCAGCTTATCGCATTTATCAATATCGGGGAAAGTATCTCCTTGTTCCCATTTGGAATACGATTGACGAGAAATTCCGACTGCTTCGGCAACTTGTTCCTGCGATATGCCTTTAATGTTTCTTAAATATAATAAATTATCCGAAAACATAAATACGCCCCCTTAACTATAAATTATTATAGCATTTAGGGAGCGTACTTTCCACCATATAAACTTGTCAGATAAGTAATCCTTTTGTTAAGTTCAACTGCATCGGTCGGCAACATAAATCGGCTTTTTGTCATCATTTATCATTTTCACCAACTCGTCAGTCAATTTAAAAATTAATACCTGAATATACTCCGTAGTGGTCGGACACATACCCGTTGTTCAGGTCGTTCAGCACGGTATAATCTACTGCTTTTCCGTCGGTAAATATAAAATCGATAGGCTCATTACCGGTAGAGCGATAGCCCCACTCTTGATATGTGGCTGTCTTTTTTGCTCGGTTCGTGCAATCGTTCAGCTTGGACGCAACGAGCTTATAAGCCGTTCCGTCTTGGGTTTCGTTGAAATCACCGGTCAAAACGGTGCCGTCGGTATTGTTGTATTTTTCTTTTAGCTCATTGAGTTTGTTCATAACTACATTTGCACCGAAATTAGCTGCCTGCTCCGATGCGTTATCCAGATGAGTGTTCAAAAAAATGAAGTTTTTGCCGCTCTGCTTATTCAGCAGAACAACATAGCTGCAAATTCTGTTGCATCCTGCTTCACAGTGATTACCGTCTTTGTCGGTGTAGGTGTATTTGCTTTCCTTTTCGGGAGTTTCGCTGAGCCAGATTGTGTTCTTTTCCACAGCTGAAAACTTGGTTTTATTCCAAAATACAGCATTCATTTCGCTGTTCTTTTCTTCGCTGTCGCCGCCTCGCTTTACTCCGTAGTTTTCATAATCCGGCATAGTAGATTTGAGCTTTTTCAGCCAAATAGAATTCATTTCCTGCGTGCCGATTATGTCCGGTTTTACACTATTCATATAGCTTGCAAATCGGTCGCAGCGTTCTGCACTTGAAGTGCCGTCTAATTTTTCACCAAAAGCGGCAGCAACATTGAATGTTACTGCGCTTATGTCGCATTCAGCGTTTTTTGGAGGTGTATATGTCACTTTAGGTGAGCGATAAACGAAGCAAGACGAAGCGATAACAGCACCGACGATTATCAGAGCCACTACGGTATTGTAGGTATTGACTCCCTTTTTGTGTACTGCGTTGTGCAAAATGAATCTAATGAAATATATCAAAAGAGTCAAAATCAATCCTGCCTTTGCCCTTGCGCCAAAGCCGACAGAGAAAAATGACATCACTACCGTCACACCAAAATTTACGCCGAATGCAATAATATCACGCTTGTATCCGCTTTTGGCAGAAGTGAAGAAGGAGCAAATTATTTCTGCAATACCAAAAATCACAACACAGAGTATTGCCGACACAGCAAACAGATATGCCCTGTCGCTCAATATGGCGGTTAGGTCTATTCCGTGGTTGCGTATGCTTGCCGCAAAAGTGATTAGCGAAACATTTTTGTGACCTGCATAAAACATCGGCAGGCACAACACAGCAAGGGATGCTAAAAAAGAGAGCAGCCGCATTATGTGCCACGGGGTTTTAGCCTCAGAATCTTTTAATATGCTTGAAAATTTTTTGTTTGTTTTTGAATAATTATCCATTTTTATTCTCCAAAATAAACAGTAGCGTTTCTGTCGCTGATAACCGTGAATTTCAGTTTATCACTCATTCTTCTTTGCCTCTGTTATTGGCTTTTATGAACTCGTCTTTGTCGTTTAGATTCCATACACATTTACCTAAAATGTATTCAGCCTTTTCTTTCTTGCTCATTTTGAATGTAAAAGGTCTGTTGTTTTGGATTTCGTCATAGACAGGAGCGGCGAGAGTTGCTTTTCCGTCGTGCAGTGAGCAAGCCGCCAAAATTACAATGTCGCTGTCATTAGGCAAAATGACGGTGCTGTTTTTAGGCACATCAAATTCGACAATGTAAAAGTACATACTTTTTGCAATTTCATCCTTGCCGTTTTTGTGACAATGGGTTGCTTCATATGCGATTTTGCCTTTTTTGATATATGCGGTTTCGCCGAAGTCGTACAAATCCCATCTTGCAAAACGCTCAAAGCAGGAATTTACCTTTGCCTTTACTTCTCTGCCGTTTATGACAAATTCGGCGTCTTTATCCCCGACCAATGAGGCACAAAGGAATGCAATTTTGCTGTCTTTACTGATTGTATTTATCTTTTGTGCAGAGGCAGTAAGAGCGTTGTTTCCATTCTTGTTAATGATGAATTTGTATCCGTTTGAATTGATTTCATCAGGCACAATTTCAAACGGAACAGTGTAGTCATAGTCGCCGCATTTGCCTTGCTTTGTGATAATATTTTTGTCGAGAGGCAGTTCAATCGGTACAGCCTTTTGCGCTTTTACCTTTTCACCGCTCTTTAGCTTGAGTGCAAAACTTTTGATTTCGTATGGTTTAAAGCTTGTAATAAGTTTTCCGTCCTTTATTTCAGCCTTGCCCTTGTATTCTTCACTTGCAAAAACTTCTTTTGCATCCTCTATGCCGTTTCCGAGTGTGAGCGAAAATTTGTTTATGGTTTTGTTTGCGCCCTCATTGAGCCTTATGATAATTTCATCGCTGTTTTCGGCTTTTTTGATAGCACGAACAATGACATCATTGGAAGAAACACTGCCGAAAGAATAATTTGTACCCAAAGCTCCGTTGTGCTTTTGGCAAATATATGCAGTCATAGGAGTAATGAATTTTCGTGCCTCAAGCTGTGTGTCTGTGCCGACATCTCCCTTGTGGCTGAAAATTGCGAATGAATATCTGTTGAGCCCCAAGTCCATCATTGACTGCATAGAGTCGATTCGATAGTTGTTCTTAGGCGTGTGCAGAACGGTAAGTCTCAGCGTGCTGTCGTTGAATTTGTCCCAGCCGTATTTACATTCGCTGATTACGGATACACCGCTTTTTCCGTTTTTGTCTGTAATGTCTGCCCAATTTTGAGCAGGTACCTCATAGAGTTTGTCGCACATATTCTGCCTTTTTATTGCACCGAGTCCCAGGTCAAATGTGGCTGTACCGTTGCTTACATTAAAGCTGAATTGCTCTTTTGCCAATGTGCGCAGAGACTGCCATTCTATTTCGGAATATACCTCTACACATTTTCCGCCGTCCGAAAGTGCAATAATGTTTGTGGAAGTACTCTTTTTGTCACGCTGTGTAACCTTGAATGCGACACGGCATGGGCCGTTTTCGATTATTTGCATTTTAGATTTAACGGGGATTCTGTCTGCCGCATTTTTGTTTTCGTTATAATCCATTTCCCACGCAGGCCAAACGCGTGAGCCGTTGTACTTGAGCAGCCCGAGAGAAACAGGCTCTTTCAGAATTTGGAAATTGTTTTGTTCCTTGTCAATAATTGACTCAATATCGCCGTTTGGATTTAGGGTGACGATATATTTTTGATTTTCCATTCTGTTCTTTGAGATGAAAACAGCACTTTCTGCGGCACACGGTATATCGCTTACTCTCGCATCATAAATTCTTGTGCCGAGACTCTTTACATCTGCAACGAACAGAATTTCGGTATAAGTGTTGGTTCGGTTTATAACTTGACTCTTAATCTCGTTTGAGTCATCATCGAACACTCTCACATTTTTATTGCCTATACCGCTCAATCGGGCAGTTACGGTCTGCTGCCTTTGGGACTCAATCGGGTTGTATACCATAATAGGTGTACCCTTGCAAAAATCTGTTTTCATATTCAGTGCCAGTGCCGATGCAGAAGCTTCCAGCTCGTTTGCAAATTGATTCATTGACACGGCATAGTCGTTCCATGAACGCTTGTAAACTCTTTGGCAGCTTGTACCCGGAATATCATCGTGGAATTGGTGAGCAATGAATCTTTTCCAGGCTCTGTCGATAGCACCCTTGTTATATTCTTTAATGCCGAGATAAGATGCTGTTACACTTGCTCTTTCTGCAATGTCAGCCAGTTCCTGACATCTTCTGTTCCAGCGTTTTCCCACCGCTCTGGAAGTGTAACCGCCTACTGCGTGGTCTTTCATGACCAGCTCATTGTTCCAGACAGGGAGCTTCGCCTTTTGCTCCGGTGTGAAATTTTCGTCAATATCGTGATAAATTTGGTCGGCTGAAGATGCCAAAACCTCAATATCACTGCTGTTGTTTTTGCTTATTTCTTCTTCAACAAATTTTACGCTTTCTTCCTCGGGTGCGCCGCCACGGTCACCGATTCCGTGGAAAATATAAGTCATATCGAGATCGTATTTTTCATTCTCTTTCAGTTTGTTTTGGACAAAATCCCAGTCACGCAATTTTTTGAGCGTAAAGTAGTAGTCGTGAGGGTTTACACTCGCATATATCTCGTTGCCGTCTACGCCTCTCCATCGACCTATGTCAAACGGCACTCCGTAGGCACTGCCCCAAGCGAGCTTTTGGGTAGTGAATCCCATAAGATTGGCGTGACTTGCGATGCTCGGCAATGCCCAACCGAAGCCAAAGCAGTCCGGCAAATATATATCAACGCTTCTTTTTCCGAATTTTTTGTCAAAATATGAGTTGCCGAAAAGAATGTTTCTAAACAAAGCCTCAGGTGACGGAATGTTTACATCTCCGTTTTCAAATGATGAACCGCAGACATTCCATCTTCCTTCTTTTATATATTCTTTCATTTTGTCAAAAAGTTCCGGGTAATACTCCTCCATCAGCTCGTATCTGTATGAGCCTTCAAATGAAAAAGTGTATGTAGGATATTTTTTGAACAACTTGAAGTTGTCAACAAGTGTGTTGTAGATATATTTGCTTACAGTAGTTTCAAAGTCCCAGCTCCAAACGGTGTCGAGATGTGCGGTTGCGACTGTATAGATTTTCTTTTTATTGCTCATTATTTTTATTTTCCTCTATATTTTTTTGTATTTTTTGTGCAGATACAGGGTGAGTATTTGGAGCAGAATTACTGCTGCCGCCCCTGCAAAAATGCTTGCCCCGTTTATAACAGCGGCTGTGCTTAAAGCTATAAATGTGCAGATTTGTATGCCCGACAAAATTATATTTCGCTTATATCCGTTTTTTGTATAAGAAAACAGAGATATAACCGCACAAACCAGCGAAGTCAAAATAACTGCCGCAAATGATATAAAGCAAAGCAGCATCGCTTTGTTTTGGAACACCGATGAAGAATCCGAAATGATACTTTTGATTATTGATATAAGATTTATGCCGGCACCGTTCACTTTATATACAGGTATCAGCAGTGCGACTATTGGCAGAAAAAACGATATGAGTCTGACGATTGCTATGGGCGAGCCGATGGAGGACATCTTGAGTCCGTTCAAAAAATTATCGAATCGTTCCCATTCTTTTTCTGCCCTTATTTTGTCGCTTTCGAGCCTTTCGTCAAAGCCATATTGCACGATATTCACGCCGCAGCTCGGACAGTTTGGTTTGAGATAAAACGGGCTTAACTTGGCACCGCATTTAGGACATTTGTTACTCATTTTCGTTGCCTCCCATCGTCTGAACTTTTGCTTTTCCTTCTCGTCTGTTTTTTAAGTCTTCACGAATTTGCTTTAGCTTTTCGCCATTCAGATTGTAGAATGCGTACGGAATAAGAGTAATGAGCCCTAACAGTTTAGGTATCAGAACAAACAGCGCCCATATCCACAAGTCAGCGTGTTCTCCTTTTACGGCTACCGAATTACCGACTGTGTCTTTAGTGAAAGTTAAACCTATCAGAGGCAGCAGTGCAGTACCGATAGAGGTGGACAGAGAACCGGTCAGCTTGCCTACAAAGGTGAGTACAGAAAAGCTGACTCCCTCATTTCTTTTTCCCGTTTTCCATTCCATATAGTCTACCGTGTCGCCTATCATCTCAGTAGGAATGACATTGTTGACAGTTTGGAAAAAGGCAAAGAAAAAGTTTTGGAGCATAAGCAGAACAGAGATGGCAACAACATTTGTTTTATAAAATCCGAGGCCGCAGAAGAATACTGCCGTGCCCAAAACAGCGTTGAAAATAATATTCATCATAACTATATGCTTGTTGTCCATTTTTTCTTTCAGCTTTGGTATCAGCAAATATGATATAAAGCCAAGCAGAGTACCCGGCAGTGTTATCCACAAAACAGCAGAGTTCAGGTCGAGTACCTCCGAATAGTAGTAGGTCTGAAAAACATTTGATATACCGCCGAGACTTCCGAGCACATTCGCAACAATAATTAGGAGCAGCGGCTTGTTTTTAATGAGAACTTTGAAGTTATCAAGCAGTGACGGCTCCTTTACGCTTTGACTTACTCTTTCTCTTGTTTTCAGTCCTGCAAGAGAGAACAGTCCCATGCCGAACACACCTGCTATACAAGCAAGAATCAAAAAGTCCTGTGCAAGTGTGATATTCCAAACACCTTTGTTACTGAAATCCATCATAACCACAAGCATTGTTGTCGACAGGCCGCCGATAAGGCTTGACAAAAATCTTGCAGTTGAAATAACCCTTGTTCTGTCACTCGGCGACGGCGAAATAGCCGCACTCATACTCCAAAACGGAACATCACCGAGAGTATAAAACAGTTCCCATATGAAATAGGAAACATACATATAAATAATTTTTACGGTCGTCGATTTTGCATCTGCCAATATTTCGGGACCGGCAAACAGCATAATCGTAGTTATTGCGAGAGGCAACGGCACAAACAAAAGATAAGGCCTCAGTTTGCCGTATCTCGTTCTCGTTTTGTCAATTATTCCGCCCATAAGCGGATCGTTTACTGTGTCCCAAATGCCCAGGAACAAAATCATTGTTGACACTGCAGCAGGAGGAATTTCAAAAACCTTTGTAAAAAACAGCGAAAGGTATCCGCCGGCTATCAGATTGTATCCGAACACCTGACCTGCATTTGCGAGACCGTATGACAGCGTTTCTTTTACGCCTACATACCTTGTTTCTTTTTCCATAAAAATTAGCTCCGTTCAATAATTTTTATCTGAATTTTATTTCCATCCGCCACAATAGTTTTTATTGTGCTCTATAAATTCATCCACAAGTTTTACCGCTATCGAGTAGCTGTTTACGAAAGGGTGGAGTGTAAGCGCCTGAATTGCGGCAGAACGGCTCCGCTCCCTTATTGCTTTGGAGGAGAGTCTTTCATAGTTTTTGACTCTGCGTATCAGCTCGAGATTTTGCTCGTCTGCCTTACCGATACGGTGCGGTATGCAACCGTTTTTATCGACATCACAGGTGATTTCAACCACATCGTCGTTCCTTAAACCGTCAATAGAGCCGCCGTTTGGAATACACATAATCATAGTACCCTTTGTTCCGCTTTGAGCAATTTCGATAAACTTGAGTGCAACGCCGGCATATCCGCCGTCATCTTCTTCGTAAATGTCAAAGTGCCATGGCTGAGTACGCTTTTCACCTGTTTCACTTGCCATATAACTGCCCTCACGCATACCGTACCATTTGCTGAAAATCTTTAAGCAGTTTTCAAAATCGTTTTCTATATCCATTTGCGAAAGTTCCGTCGTCATGGATTTATTTATATCTCGTATTTGTTCACCACGGGTTTGGCCGGCTTTGAGTATGTTTTCAACAGCTTTTTCACGATAGTAAAAATAATAGAGATATTCGTTCAAAACGCAGCCTCTGTCTCTTAGAAGCTCCTTTTCGAAATAACGCATATCACTCTTTTTGTATGCCTCGTCATTTTCGATAAGTTCCGGCATTATTTCTCTGCCCTTTAGCGTTATACTCTTGAAATATGACAGGTGATTAAGGCCGTAACATTCGCCCGTTATGTCATCGGGACTTTCGCCGTACATGAGTGCAAAGGTGCGAAGCATTCCCGATGGAGCGTCGCATATTCCGTATGTAAAATCATATCCCATATCACGCAGGGTTTGGCTCACTACACCGGCAGGATTTGTAAAATTAAAAACTTTTACATTGGGTTTTGAAAATTTTTTGATAAGCTCGCAATATTCGGCAAGAGCCGGTACGCTCCTCATTGCAAAAGAAAGTCCGCTCGCTCCCGTTGTTTCTTGACCGAGGACACCGTGATTGAGTGCGATTCTTTCGTCCTTTGCTCTCATTTCATCTTCGCCTACACGGATTGTGGTTATAACATAGTCGGCATCCTTTACTGCCTCAATGCTGTCCGTCGTCAGCGTAAATTTCATTTTAGGACAAAGGAGATTTGCAACATGACTCGCCATACCGCCGTAAATTCTTAATTTTTCTTTGTTATTATCCATAAAGCAAAGCTCGTCTATCCGCAGCTTTTCTGCTTTTTGTGCTATGCTTTTTGCGAGGAACATTGAGCGGACTCCGCCACCTCCGATGACTGTTATTTTCATATACATACACCTCCGGCTGCTGTTCTATATACCTAATTATAGTATTGTTGTGCCGCCAATAAAAGAATATAATACGACAATAAATTAAATATTGTGTCGCATTATATAAAGTTTTTATTGAAATAAATTTCGGTTTGTATTATATTGTTTGTATAGACAGAGAGGACTTTAATATGATTTTATCATTTAATTATAACGGCTGCCGAATTCAGCTTTTCAAAATATTTTCCGATACGCTCGATTCCGTGGTTCAGATGCATTCTCACGCAAAAAACGGGTACGAGATTCATTATATTGCCGGAGGCAAAGGTGTACTCGAAACAGAAAAAGACCGGTATGACATAAAGAAAAATTCTCTCTATGTTACCGGTCCCAATGTGCTACACAAACAACTTTCCGGCAAGGATGCCCCAATGTTTGAAATCAGTGTTTATCTGAAAATTCTCGGCAATACCGATGATGCGGCAATACGATTTTTTGCCTCCAAGTTTTTTTGGATAGGAAAATGCAGTCCTCGGCTGCGTAAGATATTTAATCAGCTCGTCTCCGAAAATTCAAAAACAGATCTGTGGAGAGAAAGCATTCTGTCCGCCCTTACCCTACAGATGATTACGGAGATGACACGCCTCTACTATCCCGACAATGCCAGCTCTCTGCTCCCTCCTGAAGATTGCGACCTGAATGAAAATCGCTCATGGATACTCGATACTCTTTTGCTGGAGGATTGCAGTGATGTAACCCTTAATGACTTTGCCAGAGGTATGGGTGTGTCACCCCGTCAGGCAGAAAGAATTATCAAAGATTATTACGATTCATCTTTCAGAAAGCTGCGCTATGAATCAAAAATGGCTATGGCAGCATCGCTCCTTGAGAGCGAAAACATTACTATAAATGAATGTGCCGCAAAATGTGGCTATACGAGCCTAAGTTCCTTTTCCGCTGCGTTTAGACGAAAATTCAATATCAGCCCAAACGAGTATAAAAAATCTATAATTGCCAAACGAAACAGTTCAAAATTATAGCTCTTAGCCGATTTTTCTTCTTATCCCGGCTTGTCAACAAAGAGCATCAAATTGTTCGCGTCTTTCTATACGAGCCTATCCTATGGATTTTCCTATAAATGTAGATACTGTAATGACATCAACCGGTCCTGTTCTAACACTTGTAACAGTTAACGAAACTACACTTAATGATATAAATCGTGCAGGATTGGGAAAAAATTTTGAATCTAATGGAACGATATTATTAAACTTCTCTTGGACGAAAGGGCAACAGTATAACGATATTAAGGAGCAGATTATATGAAAAAAATAAATTTATTGGCTTTATTAATATGTGCGTGTCTGTTAATGAGTTGTCTTGCTGCGTGCTCTCATCATAATGTAACAGTAGATTCTGATAATGAAACATCAATAACTGAAAATGAATCGTTCAGAGAACAAATGGATATAGCTATGAAAAATGCTTCTAAACAGGAGGTTATAGCTAAAGTAAATGATATCAAAATAACACAAACTCAAAAAGATGTATATTTAATAAGCGATAAAAATATAACAACGGATGAGTTAGTTAGAAAAATAATCATAGCTGATTATTCTGAAAAGAATGACTTAAATATAAATTCTGCTGCGAAAGCACGAATAGACAGAGCCAAAAAAGATATGGAGAATGACAACACGATAAATGAAGATTATTGTCAAAGAACATATGGAATCAGCAAAGAGGCGGTCATTGATTATATGACAAACAGAAGTTATCAAATTTGGTATGAGGCAGCATTTTCCGATATGGTTATTGAACAAGTTTCATCGGGTGAATGTCCAAAACTTTATCCCTGCTTGCAGGAAGCATACAAACAATTTGAACGAGATAAATCAAGTAAAGGTTCTAAAGCTTGGGATGACATTGAACAAGCTTACTATGAAATGATTGCAAAAGATTATAATATAGTAGTTTATTAATTAAGAATGAGTGAGCGTTTATATTGCTCACTCTTTTTAAATACCGTTTTTTAAAATATTAATAAGAAGCAAACGCAAAAATAAAAAATACAGTGAAATAAAAAGAAGTTTTCGGATTCGAACCCTCAAATTTTTTTGCTCAGCACGGCAAATTCGTATGAGGAATTGCGAACCTTACACCGAGGTGTCGTTTGAAATTAAAACCTACCGCCCTGTTTTTTATTTCGCAATCAGCGTTTTATTTTTTACGACAATGCTGACTCAATTAATTCAACTATTCTATTATATTTAGAATTTTCTATTTTATAATAAACAGGATTTCCTTTATGACAGATATCAAAATAAAAATAATCTTTTTTTAGTGTAATATCCAAAGAATTTTTATCGAGATTTAATTCCTGACCATCTGCAAAAATGAGTCTCAATTTATATTCTCCATCATCAGACATAAGTGATTTTTCACTTTCTAATCCCTTGTCATAATCCCTTAAATAACTGTTAATATCATCAATTTTATTTTCATTACATTCTTTAATGGTGTTTACTATCGAAGTAATTACTTCCTTGTCTGTTATAGTGCCTTTCAGTAAAGGGCGAATGTCCTGCCCTGTAATATTTTCTTCTTCCGGCAATTCAATAGTATAATCATAGAATTCATCTTGCCAAATCTCAATACCAATAATTTCGTTATCGCCTTTGGCTGTGTATAAATTCAATAAATCTTCGATAGTATAGTCGGTAGTTAAACCATTCAAGTAGAATATATAATATTCATTATTAGTCTGAACTATAATTAAATTATCACTTTTGGCATATTTATAAACCAACGCTTTATAAAATTTATTGTTTTTAGCTTCTTCAACAGTCATTGGTACATAATTTGACAAGTCATTAGTAAGGTTAAAATAATCAAGCTTACATACTAAATCGCCTATTTCTGATTGCTTTAATTCAATATTATTATTCTTATCAGCTTTCGCATCTCCAAAATAATACTGCGAATAAATCTTATTATCAATAATAATTTTTTGCGGATATTTAGTGTCTTCAATTTTAATTTTTATAGTCCTATTATCGGCAGAAAAGCCCTTATTATTTGTTGATGAATTATGTGTAGTTTCAAAAGTATCCGAAGAATTATTATTTAAATATTTAACTGTTGATATTGAGGTTACAAGTATCACAAAACAAGCAGCAAATGATAAATAAGCAACTTTCTTTTTTCTTTGAATTTGATTATGTTTTGAAATTTCTGATTTAACACCGGCTAATGTTTTTTTATACAAATCATCCGGTAACTTTAATTGATTATTATATTCGGTATAATTCATAATATACTACTCCTTTTCAAGATATATTTTCATTTTACTTTTCGCTCGTAACAAATGAGACTTTACGGTATTCTCATTGCTTTTCATTATTTTTGCTATATTTTTTATTGGAATTTGTTCATAATAAAACAGATAAATTACAAGTCTTTGATTTGCGGTTAATCTTATCATAGCTTCTTCTAAATCTAAATGATTAGTTATTACTTTTTCAAATTTATTATCCACAATTTTAATTGTATCATCTAATTCCAAATTTTGACGTGATTTTGAACGAAGAACATTTTTACTCAAATTTGCTGTTACTGTAAGAATCCAAGCTTTTTCATGATTATCATCGTTAAATGTTTTATTAGAAATAAAATATTTAATAAATACCTCCTGAACAATATCCTCAGCATCATCTTTATTCAAAAGAAAATTGTATGCTGTTCTAAAAACTATACCGGCATACTTTTGATATAAATCATCAAAACGCTGATTGTCGAATTCAATTATGGACATATAATTCATCACCTCCTATAAATAAAACACATATTGACCAAAAGAAGTTGCAAAATTTTTTATATGTATACTGCAATTTTTTAGTATGGTTATGTGTTTATATTAAAAACGCAATTAATTACAAAACCGTTATATGAAATTTGGAGTAATGGAAATGAAAACTATTAAAATTATATTAACTTGACCTAATATGAATTGCAAGTAAAAAGCGATCTGTTTATTACAGACCGCTTTGGCTTTTTGATGGCTACCTTTGCATTTTTGATGGATAAACAATATAAAAGGGCAAACTTAAAAAAGAGGGTTTAAAGTTTTATTACTTTAAGCCCTCTTTTTTCTTGAAATGTCTCTCAAAAGCTCTCGCAAGATTTTAAGGCAAAGAAAAAGAGCCTGAATACCGCCGTAAAAAGCAGTATTCGGGCATAAAAAAGCCTCGGAACACGAATGTTCCGAGGTGATGGCAGATTATATCAACTGTCAAGTCTTTAAAGGTGGAGATTTGTCCATATGGTATCAGATGAAAATCATTCGTGTTTTGCGGCGAATTCTTTTAATAATTTCATTGCAATGACATCATGCTTTTTCGAAAACATATGCCCTCCGCCATCTATAAAATGAAGTTGCACCCGTTTGGAATCTTGCATTCCGATCGGCATCGTACTTTTATATGCTTCTGCCGCACGTTTGGCATAAGAAACATCTACGATTTTATCCTTTGTACCATGCACGATGCACACCCTGCCGGCGTAGTTCTTAATTTCTGCAAAGGCATCCATTTGCATGACATCCATTGCATAGCAACACCCCAATTTCATCAGTCCGCAGCGGAAAGTATCGGGAACATTTTGCGGATCAAATTTTGCCATCATCATTTTTCCGGCTCTGGCGTCATCCGGGATACACAATGCCGGATAAAACAGGACAAGTTTTTCTATCGGAAAGTTGTTCTTTGCTGCCACCAAAGCAGACACAAAACCGCCCTGACTGCATCCCATCAATAAAATTTTTTCAGAATCTGTATAGGAAAGATTTCTAACATATTCAATGACCGCTTTCAGATCTTTGGTTTCTGTCAGAACAGACATCTCTGTGGTTTTTCCGTCACTTTTTCCACACATAGCAGAACCGCCACAAAAA
>ERZ827156.458-NODE-458-length-59422-cov-4.197029_pt1 | contig 59422 bp, 118 predicted proteins | sample MGYA00519919_ERZ827156 | MGnify/ENA primary metagenome ERZ827156 (study PRJEB31778, sample SAMEA3449269) | human gut metagenome | biome: human gut; feature: human-associated habitat; material: faeces | place: United Kingdom | collected 2010/2012 ... | reverse complement strand
TGGTGTTGTATGAGATAATTACACAACTTGGCAAAATATCGGAATCGAAGACTCAGAATTGAATGAAATCTGAGTCATAACGAGCGGCGAAACGCCCAAGTCAAGCCTAAGCTCCAGCAACCGGGTGATTCAAAAGGCGGAACGTATGCCCGAATCGTTGGGCCCACAGAGTGACTTTGGAGAGAAAGAACGCGATTCCAGTGGGTTCGGCCGTTTGTTTGAGATGAGCACCAACAGTACCTCGCGCTTTCCGTTGTTTCCTCCGTAGTTGTCTCCACATTTGAAGAGCAGCTGAAAAACAAGGACCTGACGATTTCCACGGCGGCAATTTTGGTACGCGATTGCAATGTGCTTGTTATCTAGTCCTTCGCCGCCTATGTGGACAGCATTAACCCGACAACCATTTCTGAGCTGAACCATCTGCTTGACGAGGCGAAGAGCGAGCTGCTGGACCACGCGAAGAACGTCCTGGGCTGGGACAACTCGATAAGTCTCGTGAGTCTTCGTAGCGGCTGCGAGATATTCATCCGCAATATCACGCGCGGCGTGAACGACGGAAACATCAACGAATGCCTGAAGAACGTGAAGGCCCGCTCCGAGTCCTTCTCCCGCCTTTCTCTGAACAACCGTTCCGATATTGCCAGAAAGGGGAAGCTATATATTCGAGATGGCATGGTTGCGGCGCCACTCTCCCTCCATTCGTAGACCATCCTCACACACGGAGTCTCTCGCGTTGTCCACGAGCTGTTCGCCAACTGCAAGGACTACAAGCGTCTTCACATCCTCGTCACGGCCGGTGGCTTGGAGCGTGACGGGTAATTGAGCGATGGTCTCTTCACTCGCAGCGTTCGCGTCGCCAACGACCTGCAGCGCATGGGCATCCACACGACGTTGATCCCCGACTCCGGAGTGGGCTATTTCATGCATACCGTGAATCTGGTAATGATTCCCACCTCTCATCACCCTCAGGTTGTTCTGGGTGCCGAGGCGGTGGCAGAAACCGGCGGCATTTTCAACAAGTTGGGCTCCTTCCAAATCGGCGTGATGGCGAAGAGTTTCAACATTCCGGTGTACGTGGCGACCGGTGCGTGAATCATGTCTGTGTGAGGAATAGAGGCGTACAAGTTCACGCGCATGTACCCGCTGTCGCAGAAGAACGTGCCGAACTCGGTGAAGGACCAGGAGCTGATAAAGCGGGTGCGTCCCGCGGAGCTGGACGCGGCGGTGGAGTTCGCGTCGGTGCGCTGCGACTACCTGCCGCCCGAGTACATCACCTTCCTCATCACGGACCTGGGCGTGCTGACGCCTTACTCCGTGTCTGACGAGCTTACCAAGTTGTATAACTCGTGTGTTTGTTGCTAGATGTGCTTTGTGATGAGTGTGCGTATTACCAAGCATGTGGCGTTTCTTATGCGTATTGACACATGCACTACAGCAAAACAAAACGGGTATAACAAACACCCCAATGAGACTGTTGTTCCAGCCACTTCTGGTGGATCGCGCGATGCTTCTCCATTCGCTTGCGGAGCTTCTTCTGCTTGGTGGGCGACAACGGCTTGCCCTCCTTGTCCAGCAGCGGGAACCCACTGGCGTCAAACTGCGAGAACTCGCCCGTGAGCTTGAACATCTCGCTAGGCGGACACGCCGGCGTGAGCTGCCGCGGGTCCTTCTTCGCCTCCTTCTTCTCCTTCTTGGGCAGCTCGCCCTTCACCCACAGCGTCTCTCCCTTTCCATCGATGATAGAGCAGTGATGCTTGCTGGACACGACCTGCCGTACCGCGTCGCACCGTTGGAGCACCTCCTTGCACACCTCCGCGTTCTCCTCCTTCAATCCCTTCAAACAACACGCGCGAACGTCTCTCCGGAACTCACAGAATGTGTCCATCAGAGCGCCGCTCAAACTCGCCTCTTCCTGCGTCGCTTCAAAACGGAAGCCCAAATCCGTCATCAGTTGCTTCACAAACGCCAACTCCTCCTTCGTCACCTCGTACGGCACGCCCGCCTTATTCTCCAGAATCGCCTTCGACAGCTCTCTCAACTCGCCCTGCACCGCGTTCACCATCTCGCGCGTATTCATGTCATTCGCCAAACTCGTGCGCACGACTTCGCGCAGCGCACCAAACCGCTTCATCCACACACTCACCATAGCGTGGTTTGCGTCCCCGCGCATACCGCCCTTTGCCACCTCCGTCTCGATCCGCTGCAGATTCTATCCCTCATCCTCCCTTCTCTCCACCACCTCCTTCAGTGCCTTGAACTGCTTCTTCGCCTCCGCCAGACCATCGTCGTCCCACTGCACGCGCGACCGGTAGTGGTTCAACAAACAGAACATGCGGAACTCGTCGCTGCTGTAGTCCTGCAACAGCTGGTCGACTACCCGTCAGCGCCCCTCCCCACACCCACTCGTGATGAAGTTCTTCAGTGACTTGGACATCTTCCGTCCCTGAATGAACCTGCCGCTCAGCCACACTCTCCACGCCCACATGTGACCCACGTGCACCATCGTGTCGCACCACGCCGCACCGCTGTACGCCTCGCACTGCGCGATCTCGTTGCAGTGGTGCGGGAACTGCAGGTCGATTCCGCCCGCGTGGATCTGCCCTTCACGCCACCCCCGTCCCCTACGTTCAGATGGTCGCCGAAGAGCGTGTGGCAGTTGGCGGAGCACTCGATGTGCCACCCCGGACGACCCTTGCCCCACGGGGACTCCCAGCTGTAGTTCTATGGCTCACGCCCGCACTTTGCTGCCACTTCTTCGCTAGTGAACTTCCACAGAGCGAAGTCGCGAGGGTGCTTCTTGGTGGGGTCGGCGGCGATGCGACTCTGCGACTCCTCGTCGGTGAGTGGCGGGACGAGCTTTGTGTAGTGGTACAGAGGACTCTGCGTGTCGAAGTAGATGCCGCTCTGGCACGGGTAGGCGATTTTCTTGTCCACGAGCACGCGAACGTAGTCGATGATGGCGGGAATAGTGTCGCTCACGCGAATCACGGACTTGGGCGTGCGGACATTCAGTTTCTCCATGTTCGAGAAGAACTCCGCTTCGTACTTGTCCGCAATGTCCTTCCACGCGATGCCCGTGGCTTTCGACTTGTTGATGATCTTATCGTCGATGTTGGTCACTCCCATCGCATTGTACACATTGTAGCCAAAGCGGAGGTCCAAAATGCGCTGCATCAAATCAATCTGGACGTAAGATCGCGCATGGCCGACATGGGAAGAGTCGTACACCGTCGGACCGCAGCTGTACCAAGAGACAACGCCGTTCTGCTCAGCAACGGGCTTCTTCTCCCCGGACACACTGTCGAAAAGAACGGGCGCTCCGAAATGCCGCGTAATCACACCTCGCACGACCGGCTTCACGGAGCGACTGCACAGAGAAGCGAGCATGGATTCCAAAAAAGGAAAAATGCATGCTGAGGGGTTTGAACCCTCGAGTGACTGAACACATCAGGACCTAAACCTGACCCCTTGGACCACTCGGGCAAACATGCTACTAATAAATGGTCTCCGTCGCTTGATGAGCACGAAAAGGCACGCGTGCGCCGCAGAAAATGTCCTTCCAGAAACGCAAAACATCGTACCGCAAAGGAGTGACCTCCACCACGCTGGACGAGTACCCGGTGCCGAAGGAGAATGAGATTCTGGCCCGCATCTCGAACCCTCGCGGAGGCAACGTGTTTGAAGTGATGTGTGACCATGAAATAGTCACGTATAGGTGGAGCTGCCCGACGGGCAGAAGGTGCTGGCGATCTTGCCGACGAAGTTCAACAAGCTCATCTGGATGAAGCGAGGAGACTACGTGATCGTGACGAAGTCGGAGGGCCAGTTCACGACCTCTTCGGGAAAGCAGAATGGAGTGGAGTCCATGATCCAGCACATTCTACTGAAGGACCAGGTAAACCACATCAAGAAGGAGGGACTCTGGTGGGAGAAACGGGGTGGAGTGATGAACAGGCCGAAGGAGTGGACGCAGAGCGCGGCAGCGGAGGAGGAGACGGAGAAGGCGGTGAAGAAGGAGGAGGAGCAAAGCGATGATTCGGATAGTTCGGACAGTTCATTTAGCCTCGAGGGCAATCCAAACCGCCGTCGGTTTTACGTGGAGAGCGACGACAGCGAGTGGGAGTGTTTGTTTCAAACAGGCGACTAAACAGAATCGTCCTCTTTGGGAGAGACGCCGAGAATCGCGTTCAGGTCTTCGGAGGAGTAGGTGCTCACCGTCTTGTTGCGCAGCATCTTCTTGTACTTGTGCCGAGACAGGGGATCGTGCTTCTTCGAGTGCTTCTTCTCCTTCTCCTTCTTGCTCTTCTTCTCCTTCTTCTTCTCGTCCTTTTCCTTCTTCTTCTTCATCTTCTCGAGAACGTCCGAGTGCTCCTTGTTCAGGTTGCTGAGCACGTCGTTGAAGCTCCCGATCGTCGAAATGAAGGTCAAATTGGTCTGGTCGCTCTCCACATTGCCCAAACCTATTCGTGAGAAACAGGGCCATTCCGCTGCTTACCCAAGTTCTCCGGCCTCCGTTTCATCTGAATGTGTGTTTGCTGCCCGTCGCCCTCCTTTCCCAAGCCTTCTCCCTCTTTCCATCCCATCATTTTCATCATCTTCACTCCGAAAGACTTCTTCGCGCCTACTGGTGATGCCAGCGCCCCGTTCCGGACTCTCCGCCCACGCCTTGTTCTGCGTACCTCCTAACGTCACTGCGATATCGGACGACATTTCGATTAACTCCCGGTTCAGTTGGGACGGAGTTAACAGGAGGATAAGGAATTAGTGAGTCGCTTTGCAACAAACACAACCCTCACTCCTTCTGTAGCCTCTTCCGCAGTTCGGCCATGCACTCGTCCCGGTTGCTGACGTAGAACAGTAGCTTCTTCCTCTGCCCCTCCGCGTTGGGCTTTATCACAATATAAATGTAGTCCTTCCCCGCTACGCGTGATTGCCTGGCTCCACCCCCACTCTCCTTCAGCGATTCGATGGAATCGTAGCTGTACCGATTCTCGATGGTTGCGTAGCCCTCCACGGCGCAGTGCAGGATGTCGATCACGAACAGGAAGGCCCTACCCTTCAGCACCACCAACGCCCCTACTGCGTCAGCACGATCTCCTTCTCGGCGGTGGTGGAGAACACGTCGCTTCCCTCCTTCTTCGTCTTCACCACCTTCTTGCACACGAAGTGCCTCACCAGCGGGTTGCTGATCCACGCGTCGTACAGCAGGCACTTCTTCCCGCCTACCGTCTTTATGATCTCCCGCCGTTCCTCGCCCGTCTGTGGTGCCTGTCCAACTTGTCCAGTCTGCGCTGCTTGCGTTACTTGCACTGCTCCCTTTCTCCTCTCTGCCTCCTTCTCCTCCTCCTCCGTGGCGATCAGCTCCTTCTCCTTGCCCTCCATCTGCGCCAGCTTCGCCACGCGCCCGAAGCCGCCCACCACGCGGCTCACGTACCGACAGCCCTTCTTCAGCAGCAGCTCCACCAGCTGGTCGCACACGCGGTCCTCGCCGCGCCCGTCCGTACCGTCCAGCACCACGATGTGGCACTCGTGCGTCCGCGACTTGCGCACCAGAATGTCGATGCGCTCCAGGTTCAGCAGCGTGTGCTCCGTCACGTTGCGCGACTGCCGCAGGTGCGCCTTGCGGTACTCCGCCGGCGCGCGCGTGTCCAGGAGGAGGTAGTGCAGACAGTGCGTGTTGTGCTCGGCGCCGCTCAGCAGGAAGGTGTAGATCTCCAGTGGCGAGGGCATCAGACACGCCGACTGCAGGTACGCATTCAGCGACTCCGACGACATCGTCACGTGGTCGTTCAGCAGGTCGTTCAGGCGGTGCACGAAGCCCGCCGGCGTCCGCTGCATGAGTTGCACGCCGTCGCACACCAGTCCCGTGATGATCCGCTCGTCGCAGGTGCGGCCGCGCAGCTCCTCGTTCAACGACTGGCAGACCGCGTCGATGGGGTCGCCCTCGCGCGCCGTGTCGTCTGCGTGACCCTGGAAGACGTAGGAAGTGTTGTCGTTGTCGAAGGGCAGATGCGTCATCAATTCCATGAGGTCGGAGGAAGGGTAGGACAAGATGCGCGCCTTGTTGGTGATGAGGTGCGCCAGCATGGTGAAGATGTGGATGACCGGGTTTCTGTAGAAGATGTACTGGTCCCAGATGGAGAGGAGCAATGGCTGGCAGACATCGTGGGCGAAGAAGGTCACGATCCAGGAAAGGGAGTACATCGGAGGGGCGATGTTGAAGCCCTGGAGATACATCGCCAGCTCTAAGCGTGAACGATACAAGGAAGATGCACGGGGATCGTGGTACTGGAGGAGCAGGCGGATCATTTCGAAGCTGTGGTACAGGAACATGCACTCTGAGTTGTCGAAGATGCTGCGCGAAAAGGTCTTGAGGAATACGGAGTAGAGGAGAAACACTCGCTCCAGTGGCGGCTGTGGCTCCATGAGCAGCAACACTGCAAGCACGTCGTGCATTCCCTGCCAGTAGGCCACATCGTACTTGATGCAGTATGTGGAAATGATGGTTGTGAGCTGCTGGCGGAGTTCCGCTTTCCTCGGCTCCTCGATATTGTTGAAGGATCGCAGCGCGTCGAGCTTTAGGTCGTGATCGTTGCTGAAGCGCTATAGGATGAAATGGGAAGCACGAATGGCTACCGCTTGCGATTTTATCATCAGTTCAAAGTCAGGTTCCGTCTACGTCTCACTCTCCCCCGAAATGGACCACTCTCTCCGCAACGTCCAAAAGTACCTCCCAGATCTGAAAACGAAGGTCCTTGGGGAAAGATCGATGCAAGGCGAGGATGTTTCCAGCTGTCGATTTCACTTCGTCGTAGTCGACGGGCTTCGCGTCCAGAACTTCTTTCATATGAGCGCACAGCGCGTCGTACTTCTGCTCCACGTCCATGTCGGCAGCCGCAAGAAAGAATGCGGTGATTCAACAAACAAACCCCTGTCATAAACGATGCTCATTTGGCGCCCTTTCGCGTTGCATTCTGGTAATAGGGACTACACATGACTGGAGGCGGGGGAAGCGACCTAGAGGGATGAATGATGAATCCAAAGATGGCCGGGCGGTAGGCGGGCTTTGGCTCTTCGACCAAGCCAGAATAGCCGGACAAAAAACGACTCGGAATCTCTCTCCCGAAAAAAGCGCCATCCAACGCTAGGCGTGAGAGACGGATCAAGCAAGCACCGTTGTAGGGCGCAGGCGGGTTGTAGATTTCCTTGCAGCACGGGCAGAAGAGCTTCACGGAGGACACGCCCGGAATGGTGTCCAGTCCCACGGGGAGGAAGTGTGTTCCGCTGCAGCGCCAGCTGGAGCAGCTTCCGAAGTCTCCCCGCTTCCATCGATTGAGGAGGACGGCGAATCCCTCGTCCGACTGGACAAACCGCCTGTGGACATCCATGTAAATCTGGAGCACTGCCGCTTCGGTGAGTCGGGTCTTGCTGTCTTGCATTGACAGGAACACCAAAACCTACATAACGCTGCGGCAGAGCACTTCTTCTGGAATAGGTACGACACGATATCATCGAGACCCGAAGACGGATTCACGATGCCGAGCCAGTTGGAGTCATTATTGTAGAAGGACGGGCTCACAAGGCACAGATAACCGTACTGAGCCAGTGAGCAGAGAGAAGATTCGAGGGATGGAAGCCTACGCACTCATCCCTGCAGGGAACAACTACGGTTCGCTCGCTCCTTCCCTTTTGCGATCAGTCTCTGCGCGATTCATGCTGCGTACTCTTCTACAGAACGGGTGAGCAAAACCAATTCATTTTCCTCCCTGGCACAATACATCTAACGACAAGTCCAATTCCCCACCTTTTGGAACAAAGAAGAGATCGATGCTGATTGTTTGTGATACTCCGCTCCGTGATTGCTGATTCGCTTTCATCGGGATTCAGGGTATGCTCAGGGCCAGCGGTGAATCGAGGGGAGGCATAGCCCATCCACTGAAATGCTGCAAAGAGTTGTGCATTCATGATGGGATTACCCGACTGTTTCAAATCGGAGTTGGGAGTGGGGAGAGATGGATGGTGCTGCGCATTGTTTTCGTTTTTCCAAATCAGCAAGACATGGAAGAGGATGTGCAGAAGGAGGACTGCAGTTCCACGTGCTCGGAGGAGTATTCGGACGCGGATGGAATGGGCTTTCTAGAAGGCATCTCCGAGGAGCAAAGAGTAGTGTGAGTGTGGTAGCGCGATCTCTGACTAACACTGTGGATAGAAATTGATCGAGAATCGTATTCAAGCCTGCCAGGAGCAATTTGAAAGATTCAACAAAAATCAGAAAGAACAAAAGGTAGTGATGGATGTGCGCAAGTATGGAGTAGGTATTCGATGTGTTGTCTCGTGTGGACGGAATGGACGAGGCAGCGGCGCAGCTGGCTATTGAGTCCTGCCGCAATAACGAAGTAGTCGCGAGTTGCATGAATCAATTCCTAGTTGATCGCAATCAAGCGGTTGTTGGAGGATGAGTGGTACAAATCGACGGTCATCGGAATGAGCAAGGGCGAGATCGCGATGGACCTGAATGCCATCATGGTTTTAGCCTTTTTGTGCCTTGTGATGCGTAGTACTCGGATCGCAACCAGGAACTCCGCGATCTGCTGGCCCAGGACGCTGCCGAGGAGCACGACAGTGACAACACGGACAACTGGGAGATGACCGTCCGCGTGCGCGACAGCAACGACTTCGACGACTTCTCCTTCGACGACGCTTCCCTGACGCGCAAACGCAGCAGCCACAGCGAGGGCCACTCCGACCGGAAGCTGCCGCGTCTGTGTCTGGACGACGCGCTCATCATGGTGTTGCTTTTTCCTACTCTTCACTCGCAGCTGGCCAACTTGGAGACGAAGCAGAGCAGCGCGGCACGGAGGGAAGAGGAGCCGCAAGCGGAACCAAAGGAACCAAAGGAACCAAAGGAACCAAAGGAACCAAAGGAACCAAAGGATGTGAAGGATGTGAAGAAGGCAAGCCGTGCGGGAAAGAAGAGCAAGAAGGCGAAGGAGGATGACGAGTACGAGGCGGACTTGGAGAGCTCGTCGGAATTCGAGGAGGCGGGCAGTCCGGCGAAGCACGGGTCCAAGGCGCGGTCGACGCTGTCGAGTGGGAACAGTGCGGCGGCATGAGGCGTAGAAGAGAAGGACCTGTTCAAGGCGTTGTCGGGGTCGGCGGCGCGCAAGGTGCCGGTGGAGGCGCTTCGGCAGCTGGGCTGGAGCGAGGCGCGCATCAAGGCGTTCCGCAACCGGGAGAAGAACCCGAACCAGTACTACTACCGCTTCAACGACCCCGGCGAGCCGCAAGCCACGGGCAAGTGGAGCGCGAAGGACAAGGCGCTGTTCCTGAAGCTGGTGGAGGAGAAGGGCGTGGACTACCAGGTGGGCGTGAGAGGGGTGATTGACGATAGTGGGGCATCTTCTCGATGAACATTCCCGGGCGCGTGGGGTACCAGTGCAGCAACTTCTACCGACAGCTGATCAAGGAGGGCGAGATCAAGGATGAGAATTACCAGTTTGACAAGAACGGGAAGCTGGTGTTCCTCTTCCGAGACAAGAACGGGAAGAGCACGCTGGTGCGCCAGAAGCGCGCGGCGGACTCAACGGGAAGTCCTCGCAAGCGCGCGAAGAAGGTGGTGGTTGAGAAGATTCCAGAAGAACCCGTGATTCCGGCGGAGCCTGAAGAGAGCGTGCTTCCCGTGGAGGAGCGGTGGCAGTGTGAGGCGTAGGACTACATCGACCCGATGACGATGATGCCGGTGGTGAAGCCCGCGATTAGCCCGTATGGACATGTGATGGGGTGTGGGTGGAAGGGAGGTATAAGGCGTAGCTACGATTCCTGGGTGAAGATTCTGAATAAGGAGCCGAAGAACACGTGTCCCTTCACGAAGAAAGTGAGCGTATTGTGGAACGGTGATGATCAGCACCTAACGCGTCGCGCCCTTGTAAAACTAACGGAGAGTAACATTGATGAATATCGTGACAAGATCATTTCAGTTACCGGCTTCGCAATGCCCTTTTCACATTAGCTCCGTGTTTGTTGGAACAAGCAGGCGAAACCACAGCTACGTGAGACTAAAATTCAGAAAAGAAAGCGGAAGGGAGATTCCCCTAGTCGAAATCCAGAGCTTGTGCATTTCCTTCTCCTACACTCGCCTTGTCATCGCTGTTCACCGATCCAGCGTCTCTATTATCGAACATGTTCTGGTCCATTCCATCCTTCGAATACCTATCCCTAATCGAATCGCAGCGCATCTACAGAATGTCGAGAATGGCTGTCTTTATATCGGACAAGCTCATCGGGTTCTTCGGGTCCTACTCCTCAAAAACGCACTCTGGACCCACGAGCATTAGATCTTCCACCTGTCTCAGTTTCCGGTAATAAAACGATCGTTCGCTTTCCAGCATTTGCTCCTACGCCTCATTCTCGTCAGAGAAGCACGCACTCGGAAGATGCGAGTGTCCTCGTACAATTGCCATTCCTTCTTCAATTCCTCTTTTTGTCACTTTTCTTCTCCCGTTCCTACCATTCTCTCTCACTAGCTCCTGGTGATCACTCAATTGCGCCTTCAGCTCCTCTATTCCTCAAGCGCCCTTTTCAATCACTACGATTCTCCTTCGTCAGTCGATCGATCTCGTTGTAGAATGCAGTCAGCTACACAATCATCATGTCCCATCTCCCTCACCTCTCGCTCGCGATGCTTGCTCGGAGACAGCACGCCTATACTTCACAGCCAGCCCATACCTCTACAAGAAGGAGGTTCTGACATGCTTACATAATTCGGCTCATCGATTTCCTCGGCGGCGGATGGCGGCGGAGCAGTCGTGTGCTGGACTGGATCGTACGGGCTTGCGTTGCCAGGACCCAGCTTCTTAATTCCAGTTATGGGGGGATGGGCGATGCTCATTTTACTCGCTTCTATGCATTACCCAACTCCATCGCAACGCACTCGCAACACCCTTGCATTCTCTCCTGCGCCCCACAGCATCGTAGAACTCTCCGTTGTAATGCGCGTCAAAATAGGCCTTCAGCGCTGAGAGGAACTCGTAGTTCTCCTTGGATCCTTGCTTCGACAAACTAATCATGTCGAAATCCTGAGCAGTTAGGGGAGCTGTAAAAGGCGTACGATTGGCACCTTCTTCTTGTTGAACACGTTGCGAAGAACCTTGTAGTTCTTCTGGCACTCATACGGTGTTGAAGCCGAAAAATCAACATCTCTCATAGGGACCGTCTCTACGCGTCAGCACTGCACTCACCACAATTGTACGAGAATAAATCGCATCCAATATCTGGCAAGCAATGGCACCTACGAAATGAGCCGTTAAAAACGCGAATTGTTACCGTTAGAAGCGTCCTCCAGTTTAGCGTAGGAGGTGCAGAAGAAATCGTTGATCCATTCCAGCAGTTTGCTTCTTGGTACTGGACTCTGTTTATACATCTTTAAAAGAACAGAACACACGCCGGTGGTATCTATCCCGCTAAAAGCACGCTTTCAGAACGCTCTGTTGTTCCTGAGTGTTCGGGCAGACATGACAGAAAAGAGCACCATTAGGGCGATGAAACGCCTCTTTTCTGGTTTTAAACTCAAAGACAATCGGGGAATTGAACGTTCGCCGAATAGAGAATCGGACCTTCTCTCCGAAATGGACATTGATAAGGAAGATGAAGCCATCGACACCCATTTCAGTAGAGTCGCCTGACGCCCTTTACTCTAGATAAGATGATTCGAGACTCGTCTGGAATCGAGAATGTGCAGTTCTTCCGGCAGATCACCGATGTCTATCTCTGCAAGCACAATATTCCGTATGCGAGCGAGTGCACGGGGTCCTGCGTGAAGTACCGCTGCCCTTTTTCCAAGAGCTGCTCGTTTTGCATCAAGGGAGGCATCTGCCGCTCCAAACTGTCTGGAAAGAAGGGTATAGCGTGTTTTTAAGTCGTTTCCCCTAGGCCAGCTCAACATTCGATGCGTCTGTCTTGAACACACATGCGACTGGGAAGCGGTATGTTGCGTTGGTGTTCGCTTCATGTCTAGGTGCCGAGAGATCAGAGAGTGACTACTTATCGTCCCTCCTACAAGAAGAGGAGTAGGAGGCAGTAGTGTGGATTCATCATCCAGATTCCGCGTTGTTGCAAGAGCAGGAGATGGAGGCAACGATTTCGGCCGCAGAGCCTAGCATCCTTCATGTGGAGGCCGTGGAGCTCTTTTCTTCCGCCGAGCCGGCACGCATATCGATCGACCCTCCCCCGCCGAGCGATCCGCAGCAGCATCCCATTCTCATCATGCCTCCCGTGGACATTCCTTCCTCGTCGAAGCGAAGCAAGATGATAAGTGACGAAAAGCAGTCAAAGCGCGCCATGTACTGCCGCAATGCTTATATGCACTTCCTGGTGCGCAAGCTGATCGAATCCAATCCCTACATCAGCCTTCGCTCTATCCTCGCGGTGTTGAACTCGAAACGAGTGGACTGCAAGGAAGTCACCGTCGCGAAGGCGAGAGCCGATGAGCGCGCGCGATTAATCACATCGCTCAAGAGCCTCCTTCCCTCCTTCCTCGAGATGCGTTCGGCTCCTCATGCCTTCTCATGCTTAGGCGAGCAGGTGCTCCGCGCGAATCCGACGGCCACCTTCACCGTGTCTTCCTTCACCGAGAACAAAAAGGCCGTTCTTTCCTCCGTCTTCTTCGCACTGCCCGACGCACGGATTTTGTTCGACCAATCAAAAGTACTGGTGCTCGACTGCACGGCGCTGAAGGGCGAGTACGGCGGCGTGCTCTTTTACGCCTCGATTTTGGACGGAGGGGAACAGCCCGTGTTGCTGGCATTCATGGTCGCCAGCGAAGAAACCCACCTGACTTGGCGGGAGTTTTTGAATTCCCTCCAACTGGCCGGCGTGGGCACGGCCGCTACGCCGGCTGTATCTTCTCTGCTCCACCTCTGTGATCTGCTCACCGACCTGTTCCCGCAGTTATGTTTGATTCGCCACGACCTCGGCATGGAGCCCTCCTCCTGGTCCTCCATGCTGCCCCAGCGCCGCAAGAAGGCGACGACGATGGAAGTCACACCGCTTCGCAGTCTCTTCTTCCGCTGCGCGTTCGCCACCGCCTCGCAAAGCACCGTTCTGATCGCGCAGTTCTCGTCACTGGCGCCAGAACTCACCGCTACGTTGATGAAACTCCCGCTGTGGAGTCGGAGTCAGCTGCCTCGGGCACACGAGTACTACACAACGGACGTGACGACGGACATGGAATTGTTGTTGAACCAGCAGTGTCTCCGCTTTCTGATGCTGGATGATGTGGTTTCTGGGTTGCTGTTTGTCTCCCACTCGCGGACGCAGCAGCGCCGTGCCCTGTACAGCGGTTTGCCGGCGGGGTCACTCACACCGTTCTACGCGCACCTGGCGAAGTCGTATGCGAGTGAGTGTAGTCGTATGACCGCTCAGTGCGTGCGCGCGAACGTGTACTGCGTGTCGGACAAGAGCGATGTGTTTGACGTGGATTTCGAGAAGAAGACGTGCAGTTGCCACCAGTGGGAGGAGTTGGCGTTCCCCTGCGTTCACTGCTGGTGTGTGATGGAGGCGTTCAAGATGAATGTGATGGAGGTGGTGGGCGCGTTCTTCACCAACGATGCGGCGTTGAAGATGTGCGGTGATTTTGTGCTGCCGGCGTTTTCGCATGACTTGTCACGGCAGGTGAAGTACTACCAGCAGAGTTTGCAGAGCGCGCAGAACAAGACGCTTGTAGTAGTGCCGAATGAGTCGAATACGATTCTGTTGTGATGTGTTTGTTGGAAAGTGGGAACAAACAGGGGAGAGGAGGGCTGAGAGAGACTGTGAAATGTCTAGAGATGACGAGGCACTGGAAGAGAGACTGTATGCTTTAATGCCTGCTTTGTTCCTGAAGGCGTTTTGAGGAAGACGAATAGACACAAGAGAAGGAATGTCTGAGAATGACGAAAAGGGAATGGAAGGACTCTCAAGAACGACGCGGTGAGGGTTACAGAAGGTGTTGCAAGGGCATGAGTCGTCTTGAATCACATTTGTGAGTGTAGTGAGTTTCGGCAAACCTACGAATCATTCTCTTTTCTTGCTATTCCATCGCATGATCAATTCACTGGCTTGATGCCCTTTCTTGAAACAGAAAGCGCTTTCTCCCATCGTGATGGAGGTCAGTTCAGGCAGGTCTATTCATCACAATCATGCTGTTCAACAACTCTCAAACACAACACGAGAGCAATTGTGGAAAGAACTGTTGCCAAAGAGAACTGACTGCAATTTGGGCAAGTCTATTCATCATTCCACTTCGTAACAACTACTCTTCAATTCCAACGAAGCATAAAAGAAATTGGCACTCCACTTTTCCATGATTCCAATTTCAAGCACTTCCAAAGAAGGGACGCTCTCAATCTCACACACGGAATAATGCTCAAAAGAACCACAGTCAATCTTCAATTCTCTCAGTCTCTCACAATTCTTCAAATAGAAACGGCCATTTGGAGAGCATCCTTCAATCTGCCTGAAACACTTCCATCCAATCGTCACACTCAACAACTTGTTTAATCCAACCATCCTCACTTCGTTCACATACATGAAGGAAAAGGCACCCACTTCGATCATCTTCAAACTGGAGAAGGAAGACAGATCCAACACCTTGAATTCCACGTCATTGCAAGCCCTTGGCTTCACAACCATCACTTCCACGGTCTTATCCATTGACCCGAGTTCCTTGATCACTTCAACGACTGCAACGATGCTGGAAACACGCGGATCCTTCTCCCATTCTCCAATATCTATGCTTCAGTTTCTCCGGTAGTGATTACTGCTGTATAGCACTGGATATCCATATTCAAATGCAAAAGGCAGGCTGACTTCTGTGAGAGAAGGCATGTCTACCAGTGAATTATGTTGGTAAGAAACACCCTCCAGAGCAATGCCGTCGGGACACATGAAGGTCTGACTACTCTCCTGCTCCGTGGTGAGTGTGGTGAGCTTGGGCAGATCTACTCATCACTCCATGCTCCTGCAAATCAATTCGCATGATCAGTCTGGAAGAGCTCTCATTCGACTTGAACCTGAAGGCGTGACAACCCACTCGAATGGTAGTCAGTTCGGGCAAGTCTAGACATCAATATCACTAAATGAAAGGACTCTCAAACACGATACGAGTACAGTTGCAAAAGGCTTGACCTCCAAAGAGAAGGGACTGCAGTTTGAGTAGGTCTATTTGTTATGTCGTTGTTTGAGAATCACTCTTCAATTCCAATGAAGCATGGAAGAAATGGTCACTCTCCTCATCCAACTCTCCCATTTCAATCACCTCCAAACTCGCAAGGCTATCCATCTCGCAGAACGAATAATCAGAGAAGGACATACAGCCAATCTTCAAGACTCTGAGTTTGGGACACTCCTTCAGACAGAAACGCCCATTTGGATTGAATTGCGTTTCACTCTTCGCTCCCATGAAACAGTTCTTCCCAATTACCACTCTCTCCAACTTGCCCAGTCCAATCAGCAACACTTCCTCCACATTTTCGAAGCAATCGTCACCCGTTCTCATTTCTCTCACATTCAGAAACATCCTCAAATCCAACACCCTCAACTCACCTTCATTGCAGCAATTCGGCATAATCACAATCACTTCTACACAAATGCTCAGTTGCATCCAATCGGCTGCATTTCGGATAATTGCTCTTCTCGCTTTTGTCACAGGAGCAGGGAATCCGCCCCTCTGAGGAAGTACACGAACGAGTGTTCCCTTCACGGATGGTTGACATGAAATGAAACTCTCTTCATTCTCCTTGACTCTCTCCACCAATTCACACAGCAGCGATGACCTTCCCTCGCGTCTGATTCTCTCCAACGCATCCTTCACAAAGACATGCTATTCCTTACGCTTCATCGAAGGCACTCACGCTCATCAACTCATCTACACTCCATCTCTCTTCCACATCCCTTACCAGACACTTGCCCACAAAGTCCGCAAACGCTTCAGACCATCCAGGAGAAGAAAGAGAAGGAATCTTCCCACTGCATACCACCCTCTCCACAATCTTTGAGGGATAACCGGCAAATGGGTTCTTCCCCTCCGCCAACTCAATCATTGTGATGCCAAGTGACCACACGTCACTCTTCTTCTCAATAGTATTGTTATACACTTCAGGAGCAGTATAGTATAGCATTTCGGCCTGTTTGCTTTTATTCATGCATAAATGTTCTAGAAGCGTTTTCATGCCAAAATCACCAAGTTTGATCAAGCCAGGCTCCGAAATGAGCAGATTGTCCGGCTTGATGTCCTAATCACTCATTTACCACGATTTCTATCTACACGATGGATAATACAACACTCATAAAGATAATGAAGCCCGAGTAAACAGCTTCCCGCAATCTCGCGCAATTCATCTTCTATCAGGCAATGACCCTTCCGAATGAATGCACCAAGTGATCCACAGGGATAGAACTCCATCACAACCTATTGGATCAACGGTATGTTGTGTGTTTTACCCATAACTCGTTTTCGGTACAAATCATCTCGTTGTATCGAACAATGAATGGTGAGTTGCATTTCACAAGTGTTTCAAGCGCTGATTGTGGGACTGAATCACTTGGTATTCGTTTCGTTTTCTTGACTGCCACATGGGCGCAAGTTTTCTTATAGAGTGCTTTATAGACTATTCCGAATGGACTATCCTATCAGCACCGGTAATAACACTTTACCCTTCTCCCTGCTTCTCCCCAATTCCGTAGTTTTCAATGCAGGGAGAATCCATGATGTTGCAGATGAAGAGAATGAGCTAGGGTTTGCATGGATGGAGATCCAGAAATAGTCGTGGTTTTGGTTCTTCCCGTCTTTTCACACGACTGTTTTAGGCAGATGAAGTGCTTCCAGTAGAATACAACAAGAAGGGTATAGTAGTGCCGAATGAGTTGATAGCCATTCATTTGGGTTACGCAGGATTTGTGCGTAACAAACAAGTGAGGATAAGAAAGACGCGTGTGACAGGTAATATGGGCTAAACCATATCGGCGAATCTGTCTGGGGCGCGAATGGTATTTCCTGAATAACCAATTGTATTCTTACACAAGGGACAATAGTGAAACCTATAAATGAACTAGGGAGGAGTGGATAACCTTATACCACCAACAGTGAGCTGCATCAGGAAGACAAAGGCCCCCACAGGAATGACGCTAAACAAACCCAAAAAAAACTCACCACCTTCAATCAAAAGGCTCAAAAATGTGCCGGTTATTGTAACAACCAAAACCAAGAACGTGATTATTCTTCGAGTGAGGAGAAATACATGATAATACATGAGCCGCCAGTTCTTCTTCGCTGTGCTTTTAACCATTTTATCGCACTTCTTGCAATAAACCCTCACAGGCCTACGTATTACTCACTCATCATTCCATTGCTCTTTTCCTAAAGTGACTGTCAGTTCCCTATCTCTTATCTCTTTCTCTTCCTTCCTCTTCTTCTCCTCTTCCTCCCTCTCCTTCCTCCTCTCCTCCTCCATTATGCCACTAAACGCCTTCTCCTTCTCAAACAGACTACCATCTGCTCCTCATCCCCATGTTCATTCCTCACTCTTTATCGTTCCACTCACACTCAAACTGAACGCCATAGCGAACTTCAACACCTTCAATGAAGGCACGTCTATCCATTATGCCACCCACTTCTTCCAACTCTCAATTGTCACTTCGCGAGCAAAACGGAAGCACCTCATCTTGGCTTTGAATTCACGCAACTCCTCCACATTCTGCAAAATGAAACGACCATCTCTTCCCTCCTCTCCTTCAAAGGAACCCAGTCCAATAGCCACAGTCTGCAAATGGGGCAGATCCGCCAAGAAGAATTGAATGCCTTTTGTGAAACACGACTCGCCAATAGAGAGTTCATTCAACGCGTTTAAGTCTATTCATCACTGCTCACTTCCAATTCCACTCTTCATGTCCATCTCTGTCCAATTGCGACAGGAGCCGTTGCCAATCTGAACACTCTTCAACTTGGGGCAGTCTATCACTTCAAAGGCGTCGCCTTCGTTCGCAAAACAACCGACGCCGATCTCAACGCGTTTAAGCCTCTTCATGGACTTAAGAGTGAACGAAGAAACGTGTTGGAGACAGTTATTCCCAATCTTGAGGACCTTCAGGTTCTTCAGATCCGACACCTCCCACTTCGTAATGCCACTATCATTACACACGTTATCGGAGAACAGAATCGTCTCCACATCCTCCTCGATGTCGAACAAATCCTCATTCTCCCTAATCACCTTCGTTTTCCCCGATCCTTCCAATGCCTTCATCTCCACATCCACATTCTTCTTCATAGCTGAAGTGTTGGTCACACTCTTCTTCATAGCTGGAACATTTATCACACTCATTGGCATCACGTTCACACTCATTGGTGGTTCGTCTATGCTCATTGGAGTCTCATTCACACTCATTGGCATCACATTCACACTCATCGGAGTCACATTCACACTTGCTGTGAATGGGTTGCTTCCCCCAGTAATCCTGGCTTGCTTCTCGGAGAGCTTCAGCAGACACTTCGACTTGCCGTCTCTCCCAATTCGCTCCACGGCGTCCTTCACAAACGGATGCTATGACTCACTCCTCCACTCTTCCCTTGCGTCCAACAGAGCCGCAGCAGATGGTCTCTTCTCAGCATCCTTCGTCAAACACTTGCTCACGAAGTCGACAAAGTCAGAGGGCCACTTCGACGAACTCAGAGAAGGCGGGTCTTGGAAGCAAATCTTCTGGATCAACTACGCTTCATACGCTCCTCACACGCAAACGGAGTACTGACTGCAGTTCCCGAACGGCGGCTTGCCCTCTGCCAACTCGATTGCGCTGATTCCCAACGACCAAATGTCCGAGGCAAGACAGGTCTGCTCCTGGAAGACTTCGGGCGCCATGTACAGAGAGGTGCCGCACACTACGCTGCGACGCGAAGCTGACGAGTTCAGCTGCGCAGCCAAACCGAAGTCGCCGACTTTGATCACGCCCTGCTCCGACAAGAACAGGTTGTCCGGCTTGATGTCGCGGTGAATGATTCTCTTCGCATGGAGATAGGTCAGTCCCATCAGAGAGCAAGCCATAATGTCACGAAGAGCAGTCACGTTCAGTTGGTTTCCATTTCGGATAAGCGCTCCCAACGATCCGCAGTGACAGTACTCCATCACTATCTACACTTCACTTCCTACTCCATTCTTCACCCACAACTCCTTGTCTTTGGTGTAAACCCCCTGATAGCCGACAATAAACATGGAGTTGCATGCTTTCAGCGTCTCCGCTTCCTTGCGTATGGACGACACATCCACTTCCATGGGAACGATCTTAATTGCGACAGGCCATCGGTCTGTCTTTCTCTTCGCAACAACAACGCGTCCAAATGAACTACACATTAGGATTCCTCTCATATTTAAACCCTTCTCCGATTGCTCCCTCGATGATGTACTCCCGTTCCGGATCTAGCGACATAAGTAAAGTAATAGTGATTGGCATTCCATAATAGGGACCATCTTTTCTGTCTTGTACCGATTATTGGCATATGCAAAACACGCAACCCTTTCGATGAACCGACCATCAGCCGTGAACACACTCTCCAACAAACACTCAACACTACTCTAAGGTGGAAGCAAAAACACCTCATTAGTCATCCAGAAAGGCCAGCGAACGAACAATGTCCTTGTGCTCCGGCGTGATCGTCCTTGGGAAGCGAATATGGAAGCGAATGACAAGGTCGCCATATTCATTCTCCGACTTGGCAATCGGCATTCCCAGTCCGTGGTACACCTGCTCCGATTCGGGCGTGATCACCGCAGGCACCACCACATTCATCTTGCGACCGTTGATATGCTCATACTCGAAGCGGCAGCCACACAACGCCTCTCGCAGCGAAATCTCCCTCCAAAACACGAGATCATTTCCCTCTCTCTGGTACTTCGCGTGCGGTTTCTCCTTCACCACAAACACAATATCCGCGGGGATGTGGCCCGGTCGCTCGTCGCCCAGTCTATGGCTCACACGCCCCCAACACCCCCACTTTTTGAAAGTCACCTTCATCCCTTCCCTCCAACCGCGCTTCACCTCAAACTCGATCACCCTCTCCTTCGCCACGCACTCGCCCTGTGCGTTCACCACCTTGCGTGTCACACGCATTCGCTTCCGCACACCGTTGTACAGGTCCTCCAGACTGCAGTTCAGGTCGCGAAACACGGGCGGGTCCACAACCACCTCCGACGGATCGTGCGCCATCGGCTCCTGAACCTTCTCCGGCAGGTCCTGCTGCGCGGGCTTGTCCGTGTTTAGGAAGGACATGCCGTTCTCGCTAATGCTGATGTGCATTGTCATCACCCACCTCGCGCTGGCGGCTTGGCGGAAATCCTGCGTGCCGAAGAAGCGCTTGAAGATCTCGAAGGGGTCCGGCTGGTTGCTGTGCGCGTGATGCGCATGCGGGTGAGATGTCGCGGGAAGGGTGGTGGATTTCGGCCGCACATCTGGCCTGTAGTCATTGCTTGGGTAGGAGGAGTAGTTGGTGGATGTGGGTCGAGAATCAGAGTAATTGGTGGATGTGGGTCGAGAATCAGAGTAATTGGTAGACGCTGGACGCGAATCCGAATAGTTAGTAGACGCTGGACGCGAATCAGCATAGCTAGCAGATGCTGGTCTTGAATCAGAGTAATTGACAGAAGAGCGCGTCGAATAGGAGGAAGAATAACTGCCGTACATGTCCTCTCGCGAGACGGGAGGCTTAGGAGCCATTCCGGGAGGAGGCTGAGGAATGGTCGACGGAGGAGGATTTGGAGCGGAAGGAGGTGCCGGCGCGGACGTGGGAGGTGGAGGCGGATGATACGGATCCTGATAATGATCCGCATAGTCATCCTGATAGGAAGAGCGCTGATTATCCTCAGTAGCATCCTCAGCACTATCTTCAAAAAAGTCATCGTCCTCGGGAGGGACGTCGCCGTACAAACCCTCCTCGCCGAACTTGTCGTAGATGCCACGCCGTCTCGGATCGGACAGCACCTATCCATGATCCATAGCAAGCAGGGACCACATCATAGGCTACATTGATCTCTTTGAACATGTACTCCGCCTGTTCACGGTTATCATGGTTTTTATCCGGATGCCACTTCAAGGCCAGCTTTCTATATCTACGCAGATCAAGATCCACCCAAAAGGGCAACGCCTTCTTCAGTTCCTCCGCCGTTGCGTCCGCGGACACATTCAGTATTCCATAGTAATCTACACCCATACTGTTACCCACGAGAAGGGGTTGTCTTTGCACTGTAGATTGTTTGAGTTGAAATGCAGGAAACCGGCGAAATGGCTCATTTCTTCCGAAAGGCATAGAAGTATGTGGTTATGTGCTCAAGGTGGTGTAGAGACTGTAGGAGGGATTTGAGAGAGAACCACGGTGATCAAGGGATTCTCGAGAATTCCATCCTGTTCTGTCGTCTGAGAATTCAAGATACACTCCTACTGAGAATGACACTGCCATCACCAGATGATTGTTCATTCGCAGAATGATCCTTGTGGCCCTCGCAACGCCACTGCACGAGCTACGCACACTCCCAAATCACACACCGCGCTCCCTATTCCTACAATTCGAGAACCCCCACCACCACCCAGATTTCGATCACTGGACTCAGCCCCTTTTGTCATTCTTTTAGATAGCAAGCGAAGTGTAAGTGGTGACATCGATTGTCTGTGAAGAGAAAGGGTGGCTTTGGCGAACGGACCTAACCTCATTGTAGTTGAGAATGAGCGATAAAGAAAGCACCGAAGTAGATGCACTGGGCTAAACACTGACGAAATAGAAGCAAAAGACCAACTACGTTCTGGTCCCCGCGACCATTATCGAAAACGACAAGGAGTGGGACTCTGCGGAGTTTGAGGAGTAACGCGTAGGTCCTCTTCGAGAAGAAACCGCGAGAGAGGTAGGACAGCGGGAAAGCGTGCTGATTGTAGGCAGGAGAATCCCGCACGGAGCGAAGGCTGTGGAAGGCGGATATATCATCAACGGGTTTTTGTACGCGCGGTGGGAGGTGTTGAGCGTAGTTACACCGACTTCGACTCTGAGATGGGAAAGAGCATGATAAAGACGAGTATTATGCCCAAGCTGTTTGTGCTCTTCGCCGCCTTCATCGTAGAGAGTTCATCTTCTCCGAGAAGTACCTCACCGCGGACAAGTTCATTCGCCCCTACATGGACGTGGAGGGCTACTTCCCCATCTACCTGCTTCTGTACATTCCCGCCATTCAGCAGTTTGGAGTCGATGCGGAGTGCATTGCGACGTTCCTCCAGGACGCTCCCTTCGCTGAGGTGGACATGAGCCGCATGACGGTGCGCCCCAAGCAGAACTGGGAGAAGGTGCTGGTGTGAGCTGGCTTTGAGAGTAGTGGATTATGCCCAACCCGATGGGCGGCAATGGCGTTCCTCGTTACGCCGTGATCGAGGGCGAGAATGTGTCGAAGTAGGATGGAGATCCGTTTGATTTAGTGCGTGTTTGTTTCATTCATTTCTGTGTTTGGATTCCCATCGCCTTCTTTTGGTATTTTAGAAACGAGAAGCAAGAGCAATCCATGTCTAGCGATTACGGGATCCTTCAACGCGAGAATGACATCCTCAACGAAAAGGTGGCTGTGGTACGAGATCCTGAACGAGGAGATAACGTGTAGATGAAGGAGGAGAAGAAGCACCTTCTGCAGCAGATGGATGACCTACAGAGCCGGATGAAGGGATACGAGGAGACTATGCAACAACTGGAGAAGGAGCTGGAAGAATCAATAAATGAAAACATGCAATTCTTGGGTTGTGGAGTTCATCCGTAGCAAGCTGTATGAAACGCTGAATGCACCGAATACGGCGAAGCAAGATGAAGCTGCATTGATCGGTCTGGAATCCGAGAACCAGCAGCTGAAGGAGGCGGTTTTGAGACTGTACACATCCTATGCAGAAGAAAAGAAAAGCCTGCAATTGCGAGTGAAGAATTATCTTAATGCCTGATGCTGTAGGCGGAAGAGGCCGAGACCACTCTCCAGGGTCTGCAGAACGCCAAGCAGTCGGAGCTGAGTGAACTGTGCGGCAAGTACCAAACGGAAATTGGTGAATTGAGGGTGTGATTGGAGCAATGGCGTTCATCGTAGGAGAAGCTGAGCTCTCTGGAAGCAAAGGAGGGAGATGATTCAGTGAAGGAAACGGCGTCCTATAAGCAGCTCCAGGAGAGCAACGAGAAGCAGCAGGTGATTCCTTGATGCAGAAGTGATTCACAGGAACTCCTCCAAGTGGACCACGATCTGATCGCAGAGTACGAGGCCCTGCTGCATGAAAGTCTGGCGTCCGTCACCAAGAAGGAGGAATTGCTGCGTGAATTGGCCGTTTCACTGAGTGGCGTGATGAAGGAGAAACAGCAGCAGGAGCAGCGACTGAAGGTGTATTCGCGTCGGGTGGGAGGCAGGAGAGGCGATTGAGCGTAGTTGCAGGAGCTGGAGAAGATGGAGGGAATGGACGGGCGCATGAGCATCGGACGCGAAGGAGATGTGCTGAGAGAGAACCAGGAGCTGCAGAACGAGGTGCGGTACTTGCGACTGATGGTTGGTCCGCGATGCGGCGATGATGGAGTAGGAGCAGCAATTGAAGTGGAAGCTGGCGCACTTCACGGCGATCCTGCCAGAAGGCACGGCCACCTACAGCGAGCACATCAACGCGTACTCTGCGCTGATAACGCTGCATGAAGTGGCATCGCAGTCGCTCCTCTTCTACACGAGCCAGCTGAAGAACAACACGCTCTTTCTCTCGCTCCCGCTCTACTCCTCCTTCTCTCGAAGCCTTCTGTACCTCAACCAAATCGCCGTTTTCACCAGTCTGTACATCCAGCTGATCTCCAACCCGCACCTGTCTCCGCCCACCTTCTTCCAGCTGGTGAACGACTCCAACCCTCCCGTGCAAACGCTGCTGCACTTTTGCGAGAACGTACGCGCGTGGCAGAGGGAGGACAGTTCCGCGGGAATGTGGGAGATCTCAAAGGAGGAGGTTGCATCGATCGTGGTGCTGGGACGGTTCCTGGCGAACGAGGGAGGGAAGGGAGACGCGATTTGGAAGCGGAACCACGGCATCCTGTCGACATTCGGAGTGGCCACGGAGATCCAGCTGCAGTTGCAGCTGATGCTCTATCTTGTGAATCAGCAACTGTCCTTCATCAGGATGCAGGAAGAGCCGCTGGATTCGGAGCAGAGTGTCGAAAACGGCATTATGGCTCTTTTGAATGCGCTGGAGGAGACGAGCCAGGTGTCCCAATTCCTGACGGGGAAGATTAGCGAACTGAAGGAGAAGATCGAGAATGACGGCTTCTGCGGTGTTCCGTATGTCAATGTGGAGGGCGAGGACATGGCGGCTAAGCAGCTGAGTCACCTAAACTGCCTGGACAATTCGTCTCTATGGCAAGCGGTGGATCAACTGAAGCGTAAGGGTCATTCGTGCAGATCTGAGTGGTAGAGGAGTGCATGGATGTCCTAAAGCACGTGAACGCGGCGCTGAAGCCCAACAAGTCCTTATTGGTGTCCGTACTGGATAATCACGATCCGGCGCTGGTGGCTCAATTCGTGGCCGAGTGCTCTTCTCCGCAGGGGAAGACCAAGACGCTGCTCTTCCGCATCCACCACTTGTGTGTCAACATCAAGAATGTGGCATCGCAGGACAGCTTCGTCTGGGGCGTGGTCAATCCGAGCGACGAGAAGCCGGAGGGTCCCTCGAAGGCGTTGTCTGACGAGGGGAGCGCGATGAAGACGGCATTGCAGGGCGTGGTGGCGCAGGCGTCGCAGAACCAGGTCAGTGAGTTGGAAGAGAAGCTGCAGTCGAACGATGCTCGGATCCAGGCGCTCGAGAGGGAAATTCTGGATTTGACATCTTCGCGGAAAGTGTTGTACGACCAGCTGCAGAAGCGAAAGGAAGCCTTCGAGCTCCGCATCGCAACCAGTAGCAACGTGAGATTGGAGAGATGACGTGAATTGCAGGAAGAGAGCCGATTACAGCAGTTGTTGGAGAAGAAGGCCGCGGAGGTGAAGAGGCTGCAGATGGAGAAGGCCTCGCTGAATGCCGAGCTGATCGAGCGGAATCAGCGGCAGCAACAATACGGTCAGGATGATGTGATGGCAGAAAAGCACCGGATTTTGAAACGGTAGTGAATGGGGGAGGAAATGACGGAGTAGGACGGTGCAGAAGGTGGCTGTGATGCAGGTAGAGGGAATGGTGAGGGATTTGCCGGAATTGCAGTCCGTGGGGAGGAGAGAGGAAGAGAGCGCCCTCAGCTGGCCGTCCATCGTGGCGGTCCGACCGTCGCTCTTGCTGCAGGCGACGGGAATGAAAGTGGCAGATGCGTCGATGCTCTTTCCCGCTGCTCGCGACGAGTGCCATGTGATACACGACCGTGAGTGGATGATGCGTAGAAATCCGTTTCATTCTCAAAGGAGTTGCTGGGCTATCTCTCTCTGCATCAGCGACAGTGTGCAAATGATGCTGAGAGTAGTGACGTGTGCATCTCTACGTTAACCGTGCCGTCTTGTCTGGCTTCATCTCTTCCTGCCAATGCGAATCACACCGTCCGCGTGTCCGTCTCTCCATCCTGCGCGAAAGCGATTCACGATTCCATTTTTGAATAGAGGTGTTTGTTCAACACAGTGAACAGGAAGAAAACGACAGAATCGAAGAGGCAAAGACGGCACATTTCGATTATGGGTTATTCGAGGGGGTATAGGAAGGCAGTTCCAGTTGTGGTCGATCCTTCCAGAATAGGTTTTATTCTGTATGATGAGTTTTGTTTTTCCTAGCTGCTTCGGCAGATTGGTGAAGATGAGTGGAACAATCTCTTGTTACGCTTTCCACTTTAAGCAACTCTGATACAAACGAATCTGCAACAAACAAGCGAAGCACTCATAGACTTGGCAACGGTGATAGGCGTTTCTCTGTAGCTGTAATTGTTCATTTTCTGAACCGCCGCATCGCAGCCCTGCGCGTCGAAGAACTGCACCGTACCACTGCCCTTCTCGTCGTTCTCACCCTTCGTCGTCTACTGCTCACACACCACTCTCACTCCCACGGTGCAGGACACAATCTCCCCAAAAGGCTCAAACAGGTTCTTCAAGTCGCTGTCCGTCGTCGGCCACGGCAGGTCTGCTCCTCACTCTCACACACCTCACCCACTCGTCACAACGATCATGTTCTCCTGATCGCCCATCGTCGGCAGTCTCTCTCTCGTGCGAATGTCCTGCGCGCCCCAGTCGCGGCGGTTGTCCTGGAGGACGGTGCTGGAGTGTCTGTCCGGCTGGCTGTAGCGAATGTCGGGCCGCACCTCCTGGTTCGCCAAGTTCTTCTCCTGGCGGTTGTCGGAGCCGCTCCAGGCGTCGCGGCGGCTGTCACCGCGGCCGTCGCGTCTGGAGTCCCGGTCGTCGCGACGGCTGTCACCACGATCGTCGCGACGACTGCTGTCACGGTTGTCGCGACGATCATCGCGACGATCATCACGACGATCACGTCTGGAGTCACGGTCGTCACGATGATCATCACGACGGTCATCGCGTCTATTGTCACGATCACGATCATCACGTCTGGAATCACGATCATCACGTCTGGAGTCACGATCATTATCACGCGAGTCATAGCGGTTGGTATACCGACTATCATCCCGTCTCATATCCCGATCATCACGTCTCATATCACGATCATCCCCACGATGGCTGTCGCGTCTGTCATCAAAGTGACTGTCTTCACGGCGGTCATTCTGACGACTGTCGCGACGATCGTCGTAATGATCATTGTACCGGCTGTCGTCGCGACCGTCGTTGCGGCCACCGTAGCGGCTGTCATGGTTGTCGTCACGACGACGGTCATCATAGCGATCATCATGGCGATCACGATCATCACGACGGTCGTCACGGCGATCATCGCGCGAGTCGTAGCGCGTGTCACGGCTGTCGCGACGGCCGTCATCAAAGCGATTGCCATCACGATGATTGTCGTACTGATTGTCGCGTCTGTTGTCATAACGGTTGTCGTTGTAGCGATTGGAGTCGTAACGGCCACTATCACGCTGATTGCTGTCATAGCGATTCGCATCGCCGCGATTGTCGTACTGGTTGTTCCCTCTGCTGTCGTACTGGCTGTTCCCTCTGCTGTTGTAGCGATCGTCACGACGAGAATCGTAGCGATCGTCACGGCGACTGTCATCGACACGATTTCTATCATCGCGGTTACCATCACGGGAATAATCAAAGTGGTTGTCGCGGTTGGAGTTGCGAGAAGAATCGTAACGGTTGTCCCGTCTATCGTCGAAATGACTGTCGTTGTACCGACTGTCACTACGATCGTTATAGCGGCTGTCGCGGCGGTCGTTGTCATAATTGGAGATGTTACGACCACGGTACTCATTACTACGACTACGACTACGATCTCTTCTCGCTCCGTCGTTATAACGGCCCTGAGCGTGATCGTCATAACGGTCACGATCTCTGTTTCTCATTCTGTCGGGATTATTCGGAAGCTTCTCTTCCACAATAAGGCTCTTCCCTTCGAGGGTAATTCCATTCATACCCAACGCCTTATGCACGCCATACGCAGAAGAGAAGGTAACAAAGCCATAACCACGGCAATTCTTACTAACAGGATCTACCACCGTCTGACAATAAATAATAATGAATCCGTGTTACTTTCAAATTCATAATATCTCCGCACTTCGAGAACAGCTCCCTGAGGTTATCATTGTTATAGAAGAGAGGCAGATCTGAAAGGCTTAGATACCACTACCAACGGTCCTACTCTTTGCGATAATACCAAACTCGCTCATGAAAAATGATTTGGGTTGCGAATAGTGCCGATAACCACTCACAGAACCAGACGGCTTCATTCCACAAAACAGGGGTATTTCCGCCACTTTGGAAACGGCATTATCGACCATTCGTATGAGCGAGGACACTGCCAAGAAGACGCAGATGGAGGCGAAGACCCAGCTGGGAGAGGGGGCGACGAACAAGAGCAGCGCGATTCCCCAGGGACTGGCAAAGAGCGGGAGAGTGTGGAAGGAAAACCAGAAACAAAAGTAGAAAACAGCAGAAGCGGTGTAACAGGCAGATCTTCTCTGTATGCCTCCGATGGAGCGAATCCTCTTCGCACTTCGTGGGAATTAAAGCAGGAAAAGAGGATGAAGGAAAAGAGAATGAAGGAGCTGGAGAGGAGTATCACCGAAGCCCGAATCGAAACAAAGCGGGTCCGTTCTCTTGTGTGGAGTGACTGTGTAGGCGAAGCGCAAGGCGATCGAGGAGAGAAACGAGAGACGAGCTCAGAACGAGATGAAGTCGGCGAAGGTCCAAGTGGTGGGGGTTTGTTGCTGCATTCACCGACTAGATTTCCGACGCCAACAAGCTGAAGCGGATGAGCAAGAAGCAGCTGAAGCAGATCAAGAAGACCCGTGTGGATAAGAATGGCAACGTGATCTACGTCGACGCGTATGCCAAGTAATTGTTCCCTTTATATAGTACACTACCGTTGTTTTATGCGCCGTTGTTTGTTGCATAGTCATTCTTTCCTTTGCTCCCCTTCCCTTTGCCATGCAGAGTATGGACTAATGATGAGCATGAAGTGTAGACCCCCAGGAGCAGCGTCAGGAGGTGCTCATCAAGAGAGTGATCAACTCCGTCGATAGACTGTCTTCCGCTCTCTCCGATCTCACGCGTCAGATGGAGGTCACTGTGGCGGGTTACCTGTTAGTTGTAGTCGATTGAACGCTACAGCGAGAATATGGACTATTTGGCGGCGGTGTGGAAGGGCTGCGAGGAGAAGATGAGAATTTGCAACGAAATGAAGTGATCTGCTTGATTCAGCGCTCGCTGTTCTTTTGTGCAATAACCACAATGGTGGTACTGTAGTCTGTTTCGCGGAGTTGTTTGTTCAAAACGACAGCACTTCATCATTCTTTTCGCGTGAGAATGCTCTCTACTGCTGCACGCAGACTAGCATCGATGCCCATTCTGGAGCGAGGTGTCTCATCTGCTCTCGCTCTTTCCAGAAGCCCATCTTCGCGACGCGTCTTGCGAACCCTTTCGTCAGCGTCCACCGGCGGTCGTGTGAAGAACGCGCTGCACGATTTTTTGTCAAATCGCAGAGTCTGGGCATTTGCGACGGGAGGGGCTGCTACATGCGGAGGCTTGCTTGGAGCGGGCTTTATGGGATTGGGAGGCACCAATTATGGAAGTGGAAAGAAGGCCAGTTTTGAGGAGCGAATTGAGAGCGTCCGCAAGAACACGCCCAACGGCTCTCACTCCACTGTTCACACCTGTGGGTGCTTATTGCAATGTCGTTATGAGTAGCGGAAAAGGACGGCGTAGCGATGATTGCCTTCTGGTTTTCGGACAACGTCGACGTGTTCGCACTCCTATCGGAACTGACATCGATGCTGCAAGTTCTCCTTCTCCCTTCCTTTCACCGTAGTCCGATGGGGACATCTCCATCCAGGAGGTGAATCAACAAAAGGATAGCACGTCTATCTCTCTCGTGTATGCATCTCGCCTTCCCTCTCACGTAGTTATGGAGACGGAAAGCACTCCATCGAAATCGTAGTCGATCGCTACGGAGGCGGTCGCATCTCTTTGTATTCTTCTATTTCTTTGGTCTAGCGTAGTTTTGCCGACGCGGCCTTCTCCTCGCGCGATGAAGACGTGATCGTCCACATGTACGAGTACTGCTGTAACGTGGACTCGTTCTCGTTCTCCCCTCTCCTCACCACTAGACAAGCTGCGGACAAGGGCACTAGCGACCCGCAGGCAGCCGTGGGCGTTTCGTCCTCGAGTGAGCCATAGAGCGTGATTTCCAAGCTGGAGAGTCTAGGCGTGGAGGTGTTCACTCCGAATAAAGTGGCAAATTCGCAGATGGACGCGAAGGAGGATGTTTGGGACCAAATCGCCGGATATGACCAGATCAAGCAGGTATTCGGGACATCGTGTTTTCACAATCAGGACATTAAGGACACGATCATCCTCTCTATCAAATACCCCGAGAAATACCGCGAAATCGCCAGAATAACCCGCAAGAAGTGGTGCTCCCGAAATCGCCTCATTTTCAGCTACTCGTCTCCACTGCCCCGTTCCATCCTGTTTGAAGGCCCTCCGGGAACGGGCAAGACGTCCATTGCTCGTCTGATTGCCCAGGAGAGCAACGTGATTCTGGTGTGAGAGAAGAGGAATGCAATCAGCGGTAGGCACATTCCGCTGGAAAGCGTGATGAGCAAGTGGTACGGAGAGAGCGAGAGACGTCTGAACTCGATTTTGCAGCTGTGCAACAAGATTGACAATTGCGTGATCTTCATTGACGAGGTGGCTCCGGCAGGGGCAAGTCAGTCGTAGATCGACAGTCTGGCCACCAGTCGCGACAGCGACAACATGCACGAGGAGACGCGAAGACTCCTGTCGACATTGCTGCGATTCTTGGAGGGCTTCGACAACTCCAACATGAACAAGGACGAAGTGAACACCAAGCGAAGCATCCTGATCTGCGCGACCAATCGGAAGAAGGACCTGGACTCTGTTGGCGCGGAAGGGCGCATTCACCATCTAGGCGCTTCTGAGCCGATTCGACCTCCAGCTGCACTTCGGACTGCCTGACGTGGAGGCTCGCGCGAAAATCTTCGGGAGATACGCCAAGCAGTTGAATGAAGAGCAGCTGCGAAAACTCGCAGAATTGAGCGAGGGTATGAGCGGGAGAGACATCCGCGACAGCTGCGAGATCGCGGAGCGATCTTGGGTGTCGAAGTGCATTCGCGAGAAGAAGGCGGTGTCGGTGCCTCCGATGAAGCAGTATGAAGAGGCAGTGAAGAGACGCGTGGAGGAGACGAAGAGCCACATGGGCGTGAGTGGAACGGCTTTCGGGTTGGGCTTTTGATTTGGGATGTTTTCTGCACATGCAAGCACGAAGAGATCGAGGATTGACCCTCCCCCTCGATCCCCCGTATTTCGTGTCCACGTCCAGAACCACTCAAACTCCAATATCTATCAACCCAGCACCAATATGAGCTTTAGAGGTGGTCGTGGAGGTAATCGCGGTGGTCGTGGAGGCCATTTCGGAGGAAGAAGAGATATTGAGGAAGGTCCTCCAGAGCGCGTTGTGGGTCGGGGCGTTTCCGTTTTCGTAATGGGTAGAGCTCGGATTTGTCATGCACGAGGCGGAGGGCGACCTTCTGTGCAAGTCTACCAACGAGATGGTGATTGCCACTGCGCGGGGCTGATGTTCCTAGATTCCTTACTTCAACGCTCCCGTGTATCTCGAGAACAAAACCAAAATCGGTAAGGTGGACGAAATCCTCGGGGCCATCTCAGATGTTCATTTCTCCATGAAGTGCGACGAGGGTACGCGGGCGCGTTGCTGGCGTGTGATCCGTAGGTGTGAAGGCGTCGTCGTTCAAGAAGGGAGACAAGGTCTATATTAACCCCATGAAGCTGCTTCCCCTCTCTCGCTTCACCGAGTATGTGGTTTCTATTGTCCCGTGAGCTCGTAGGACGCCGAAGCCCAGCGGTGGTGCCAGAGGCGGTAGAGGCGGATCGTTCGGAGGAAGAGGCGGTCGTGGCGGCGCGGGTGGCCGTGGAGGTTCCTTCGGCGGAAGAGGCGGTCGCGGCGGATCCTTCGGCGGAAGAGGTGGCAGAGGTGGATCGTTTGGCGGTGGTCGTGGTGGTCGTGGAGGCTCGTTTGGAGGTCGCAAGTTCTAGAGAGTGTGTTTATTTGTTTTATGCGCCGTGTTGGTTTGATTACCGTTGTCTGGTCTTTCTCACAAACAGATCATTGGTGTGTAGAGGACAAACAGATCATTGGTGTGTAGAGGACAAACAGATCATCAATGTGTAGAGGACAAACAGATCATTGGTGTGAAGAACAAACAGATCATTGGTGTGAAGAACAAACAGATCATCGCTGCGCAGAAGGCAGCAACACCTCCGGGGAGTAGCGTCCCTCGCTCTGCGCGTACTCCTCCTCCACGGACTGATGGAGCGACAGAACGACAGGCTTGTGCTTCTGCTGGTAATCGAGATAGAGGTTGCTGCGGGCGTGCTTCTGAATATCCTGGCGAACCCACTGCTCCAGATCGCAGTTCACATCCGTAATGTCGATTACCCGGTTGTTCTTACTACTCCTGACACCCAAAAAGAATCGCTACTGCGAAAAGTCGATGAACTGGTTCCAGTATTTGCTGGTCCGCAGCTTCGCCTCATTTCCGACCACGAACAAGCCGAATCGAGGACGCGTGAAGCTCACGTTCATGCGACGAATGTCCGAAACAAAGCCAACGCCGTAGGCGGTTCCTGTTCGCACAGTTGAGTAAAAGACCAAATCGACCTCCTTTCCCTGAAAGGCGTCGACAGTCGACACCTGCAGCTTCCGCACAGTCGTATCGGACTGCTCGGCAATGCACTTTTGGAACTACAAATGAAATGCACGTGCATCGGCGTACCAATGCCTTTTGCTCGTTGTAGGGAGTGAGAATGACCACAGAGAGGTCCGCACATTTCGGATAGACGGTGACGAGCGTGGAGTAGAGATGCAGCACGAATCGCGCCTCGAACTCGTTGCTGTAGGACTTGGAGATGTCATCCTTCCTCTCCGTAACGGAAGCGTCGCAAAGGTTGTAAAAAACGACGGGCTGCTTCTCATGCATCGCCAATGCCTCTCACGTAGAAGAAATCCGTTTCGTAGAACTGGTGACTGTACCGCTCTCCCTGCACATTCTCTCCGTTCAGCAACTTCCCCTCGTAGAAGCAGAGGTTCGGGAAGGCGGCAATCTTCGGGTGGCATCTGCGTGTCAGGAACACAATTCGCTTCTCACCGATACTGCACGTTCAGCAAATAGGAGTAGTGGTAGTTGTTTGTGAGTCGTTCAAACAGAGACAAGTTGTAGTTGTTCTGCGTGTTTTCGCTGAGCACCGTGGCGGGAAGCTGTCTTGGATCGCCAATCAGAATGCACTTCTCCGGGTTGAGCAGAAGTGGAATCAGCGTCGACACTTCCGTAGCCTGACAGGCCTCATCGACGATCAGCGTGGAAAAGCTAGGGTGGAAAGAGTGCGCAAACACGACTGTCTATTCACATAGTCGGAATCGAACGCGGACAGCCCGCTGCTGGACAAAGTCGTAAGAATGATGTCGTAGTTGTTGATCAAATAGCCCTGCAAATCTCTCGTGTTGAATTGGTTGTAGTTGAACACGAATTGGAACGACAACAGGCGGTCCTTCTCCTCAAACAGCATAATCAGCGTCGAAATCTCGCTCAAGTACTCCTGGCTGCACTGCAGCTCCTGCGGGGTGCATCGCATCGCCATCCGCTTCAACTACTCCTCAACCGCCTCTCGCACCTCCACCGTCACAAACACCCGATCGATTTGCACGTTCAGGTCGCGCAGCGCGTCTCGCACCGCCGTCTGTCGCTTCTCCTTCGCGTCGATGCTCTTCAAATCCTGTCCGTCATTTCCCGCCAACTGCCCCACCTCCACAATGTAGTCCAGCGAAACGGACCAATGGTCGGGGGATGTCCCAGATCCTAACCGCAGAATCGAGGGGTTATATCTGGCCGTGACCCCATTCCCGCGCACTCACTTCTTCCCCGTGTTGTCCACAAACCCCTCCTTCATGATCCCGTCGACGATCGTGTTCACCGCCGCGTTCGACGGCGTGCAGACCAGCAGGCGCGGACGCGTCAGCTTCTCCTTCATCTGAATGCGCGCCTTGTTCAGCTCCTCCAGCGAGGAGAAGAAGGCGTTCCTGTGCGTCACTTCCCGCCATCTCCCAGACTTCCCGCCAAACACCACGCCGTTCACGAAGCCCCGCAGGCGCTCGTAGTAGGCGTCGAACAGCTGGTTCTGCATCACGTTCAGAATCATCAGCAGCGTCTTCGTCTTGCCGGTGCCCGGCGGGCCTTGAATCAGCGTGAAGTGACTCACGGGCCGTGGGGACGGCTGCTGCTGGGCCGGGCTGTACATGCACGCCTCCGCGGCGAACAGCTGGCTGCGGTTGAAGACAGTGCGGAGGTGGGTGATGAAGGGTGGGGTGAGACCGACCCAGGGGTACTGCTGGAGGAGAGGGGAGTTGGGCGTGGCTTGCGAGATGAGGGCAGAATGCGGGTTGTGAATGGAGTCTTGCAAAAGAATCGGGTCCTCCCCGGCATATATGGACCGATAGAAATTGGGTCGGGTCGTGACGATCTCCTGAAGAAGCGGGTTGAGCGGCAGGCGGAAGGACGAAAACGCCGGTGGAAAGATAAACGGCGAAATGACGTTGTTCACGTTGGTCCCAAAAAGGCAGGAATTGGGATTGGGGCACTTGGCTTGGGTGAAGGGCTGGAGAAAGGAGGCGGAGTGGGAGTTGAACGAGGGCATGGAGAAGGCGGAAGGAGTGAAGTGAAGAGAGCGCGGGTCGTTCGGAGCATAGACGCAGTAGTGCAGGAGGAGGAGACTCGTCCATTCCCGGAGGGCGGTGCTGAGCTGGACGGCGGGGTACACCGCACAGACGCTGAGGGTGAGGGGGTGCGCGACGACATACACGGAGGTGGTAGCTTGGAGTTGGGAGAAGAGAAAGGGGAAGGAAGTGAGAAGAGAGAACAGATCGACCGTGGCGCGAAGAGGCGAGGCGTTGCCTCCCGACTAGTGTGAACTGAAACATGTGAGTTTACTTGTGTGTTCAACACGCCGTAGAAGAAAGGCAGGAAGAACTTGGGTCGGCCCCCCTCCCACCCCAACTCTTTCCTGTCCTCGTCGGCGTCGGCGAGGTTGTAGGGCACGATGACGCAATAGGTGTTGATGAAGGGAGAGAGCTTCTCCTGGGTGTCTAGGCATCACCGACTGCTGCTGCTCGCACCCAGATAGAGCGTGCAGTTGTTCTCCGAACCGTCGTAGGTGCATTGCACAATTGAGCATCGCAGTCGGGATTTGCTGAAGGTGATGGAATGGAAGTGTGCGCACCTGTTAATGCCCTTGAGTGCCTGTGCCTGCACTTCTTGCAGCACGAAGGCCGCGTAGTGGTTGATGTAATCGTCCACTCCCTGAAACGACGTCGGTAGGATGGGCAGTGTGGTTCTACACTTCACACAAACACACAGCATTACGCGGGGACAAAGAGGTCCCAGTTCAGCAGGATGTCGAAGAAGCGGCTCTGAATGGCTTGCTTCAACGACGCATACACTTCAACGTCCCGTTGTTGTGTCGCGGATGCATTCTCATCCTCCTTTGCGTCCTCCGTGTCTTGAAAGTACATGCTTCTCGTTCTACTCGTAACGCAAACACAGAAGCGAAACGTCATCCTCTTTGGACGAATGGGGCGGTCCGGCTTTCTTTCCTTCGGCAATTGTCTCTCCTTCCTCAAACTCAGTTGTACTTCCTTCCCCTACTTTTCCTTTTCCTTCTCCGATATTTGCGACTTCAACTTCTCAAGCAAAGACGCTGAAATCGCCTTTCCGTTCGTTAATCGCACTTTGGACTCGGATGATGCCTTTCCATGTTGCGTTTTAGCCGAGAGACTGCTATTCATGAAACGAAGGGAGGGAATCGGAACACGGGGGGAGGATCCGTTCTAGAATCTCTCCGTAGAATGCCTCTGGCTTGCTGATTCTGCCGACTGCTCTATCGAGTGAATACTGTCCAGAGAACAAAACCATTCGTTAGGAAGGGTTCTGCTGTGGAATGGAAAGAAACAGCCAAAAAGGATGGAAAAGAGAGGAACGCGCTAGGAATTGTGAAGAAACAGCGTGCTTGTTTGGAGGCGGCAGCAACGGTTATTCGCACAATTTGGCGGCGCCAGTTTCCAGTCGCATTTCTTTTGAAAAGCCAAAACAGAATAAGCGCTAAGAATACACATAGGAAATGGCTGACCATTTGGTTCGCGTGTATGGAACGGAAGATGATAGGTATCTCTGCCCTGTGCGGTGTGATTGCGTAGAGTGAACTGTCCGTTCTATTTTAAGATTGGAGCGTGCAGACACGGCGACCGGTGCACTCGAAAGCACAACAGACCCTCTTTTAGTCAAACCATTCTGATCAAGCAAATGTATCACAATCCCAAAGCAAACCCCATGCCGGGAGACCCCGAGCACAATCGGCAGGTGATTGTAGTGTTTGTCTTTCCGTGTAACCCTCAGCAAAACGAGTTTGATAAGTTCTACGAGGAGGTCTTCGATGAGCTGTCCTCGTCGTACGGCCCCATCGAGGAGCTGCACGTGTGCGACAACGTGTGCGAGCACATGCTCGGCAACGTATACGTGAAGTTCGAGGACGAGGAGGACGCCGAAAAGGCGCTGAAAGGTCTCTCCGGGAGATACTTCGCCGGAAGACCTCTTGCCGTGGAGTACTCCCCTGTTACCGATTTCCGCGAGGCTCGGTGATGCTTGCTTTTGAGTATGATCAGCAGGTGCAGACAGCACGAGGAAGGTCAGTGCACGCGCGGTGGCTACTGCAACTTCATGCATCTCATGACTCCCTCGCAGGCGGTCTTCTATCGCTGCTTCCCCAAGGGCCGGTGTGCCGCCACTCTTCCCATTCACTCCTAGCTGGGGCTACACCCGCGAAGAGAGAGAGCGTGACATGGGTCCTCGCGGAGATGGGCGTCGCAACCCTCCTCCTCCTCGCTACGTCCCGCCTCCAGACTCCGAAAGTGACTCCAGTTACTCCTACAGCTCCAGCCCCAGTCGCAGTCGAAGCCGAAGCCGAAGCCGTCATGATCGTCGTCACGATCGCAGTTACAGTCGCGACCGCCATGACCGCCATGACCGCCGTCGTGACGACTATGATCGTCATGACTATGACCGTCGCCGTGATGATCGCCGTGATGATCGCGATCGTCGCCGTGATGACCGCGACCGTCGTGACGACCGCGACCGCAGAGAATCTCATAGAGATTCTCACAGAGACTCTCATCATCACCACGATGATCGTGATGAGCGCAGAGACGGCCGCCACGAGCCCAGCCACCATCGCGAGCGCAGCACCAGTCCGCAGGTGGACAAGTCCGCGGCTCCGGCGGCTCCTGCAGTTCCTGCGTCGAATTGCTGTGTTTGTTCTACACACAAACTCCGTTACATGCAAACTGGGTTAGCAACAAAGAGACAATTTCAATATCAACTAAAGAGAAGCAAGCGCCACATCCGCATCCATGATTGCAATTCCCTTGGCGGATGACCCGCGCGCACTTCCGTACTTCAGATCGCGGCACTTTCCGTCCGAAATACGAGTCAGGTTCATGGAGGTGGTGGGAATGAAGGAGGACACGAGAGCCAGGTTCTCGTTCGAAATGACCATGTGCTCGTCGTCGTACCAGTGCATGTCGATCGAGAGGGAGTACTTGGCGATCATGCGCATGAGATTGAAGATGTCGACCGGAGCACTGCCACCCGCGTTGAACATGCACATTTGGATTTCCGGGTCCATGTCCATCACCTCGAAGGTGTGGTTTTCCACAAGAGGCGCCTTGCAGTCCCAATTCAGGTCGTACTCCAGATCGGGGCGAAGGGGCGTCATATCCATCTTGTAAAAGACGGGATCTACATAGGCTCCGGAATCGTATACGGTCGTATTTCGGACCAACGGTTTGTATGTACTGCAATGTGAGGGAAAGGGGAAGGGGTTACAAAACATCAACGTCAAAGATGGGCATTTCGCAGTTCTTGTAGGCGAAAATGCGAACACGAAGACGGAAGGTGTAATCCTCCTTCAGGAGAATCGACGCCCGGAATGCTGTGAATTACACCCGAGCAGCAGTATCCACTCTCAAAGTAGGAAGGAACGAACTCGCTTGGAAGGGGCAAGCACGAAGACCGGTTGTCGTCTGGGCACTGGAATGCATAGCAAACGCCCTCCTCCATGGAAAACTCCCCACACTCTATAGGTGAGATCTCATGGCAAAACGGGAACTGGCCTGGTCATAGGCAAAAACGACGGAAAGCAGAAGGAGTAACAACCAAATTGACATGAAGACAATCAGTACAAATGTGTTTGTGAAAAGAGTGCAGAAAAACGGGGGGTATTCGGTCCTTCTTTCATTTCATCAAAAGTGTGTGTTGCAATGAAACAGAGCAAAGGAGGATCCTCTGGAATGCTTCTGGTACATCTAGAAGTGAACACAGATTGAGAGCATCACTGGCGGTTTTGATATCCTCTTTGAACTCAAAAGAGTCGGGCAAGTGGATGTCTGTGAGCGACGGCAAATCTGTGGATGATGCGATCATGAAAAGCGCACTCTCAAGGATGACATGCCGGGGATAAAGAAAGGACGAGTCCACTGCACGAAGGGTGGCTAGCTTTGGAAGATCTACTCTCTGATGAATCGGGGTGAGGAGTACTTTTCAGGCATAGAACCGATGGATTGCCATTGACAAAGCATTGAAAACGGAACGCAAGTCGTCCGAGTTGAATGGATACCAATTCTGGCAAATCTACTCATCACAGTCAAATCAGCACATGCACTTTCCAGTTCAACACAGCCACACCCCCAGAATGCCTTGCCGCCAACAATGAGTGTTGTTAGATGGGGCAAGTCTAATCATGAATGCAATGAGCGAGTCTCACTCTTCAACTGCAGAGAAGCCCCGAAGTGAAAGCAGAAGGAGTACTGCCGGTCTAGACTCCCAATCTCCAGTACCTCCAACGCATCCACATTGGCAATCTCACAGCAGGGGTAATTGAAGAACGATTTGCATCCGATTCGCAGCGCTCTCAGCTTGGGGCAATCACACAGCTGGAAGCAGCAGTCCGGGTTGAAGCCGTACGTCGCATGCGTGAAGCTCTTCCTGCCCACGGTCATTCGCTCCAGCTGGGCCAGTCCGACAATCCTCACCACTCGCACGTTCCTGAAGCACGTGTTGCCTATGGCGATAGTTCGCATGTTGGGCAGGAGAGAAAAGGACAGACACTTCCACTCTTCGCCGTTGAAGCAATTGTCGGTGATGGTGAGTTGCTCGATGTGGTTGTGGAGCACGTGGTCGACTGCCGTTATCGTCACACGCTTCACGGCATGCCTGTCATCCATCCAGTCTCCAGAGTAGAGCACCTGTCCTCTTCGGTCATAGTGCGTTCCTCTCCCCCAGCGCTTCCCGTCGCACCATCCTCCCTCGTACTCAACGCGTTGAATGTCAGAATAGTACTGTGTTCCATAGCAAGTATTTGAAGAGCCAATGTGGAATCCCTCGTATCGTCTGTTGTTATCCTCGTCGTACAGTACACCCCAACCGAAGGGTTCCTGTTGAAGCACATCTCCTTCCCATCGATCACCCTCATCATTCAAATCAACGATTTGATTGTGTTCCACTTTGTTCAGATCCACGGAATTCAATTGCAATAGGGCATGGGAATCCCGATCTGCGACAATCGTTTTGTTAGGGTCCAATTCGGTGACGATGGAATCTGCATGTACGAATACACCACTTGAAATCATTAGTTGTGATGAAACCGGAAGAATGGAGAAAGTGGACAGTGGAGGAGCAATTGCATTCAATAGTAGGTTGCTTAGCATGGTAGAGGCAATACTAATGGAAATGCAAGTAAAAGAATGACAAATGCCTTGACGGAATGATCATCCGTTAATGGAGTGTTCATTTGATGCGAGTTATGCACAAGCCAGACGGAGGATGACTAGAATCAAGCAAGGAACGAAAACCAGGGAAATGAGTGAATCAGTGATGACCAACCACAATCACAGTAGTTGGCTCGTGTTGTCTCTATAGCGGGAAGGATTCTAGCAAACGGATAGAAATGGTGTGAACTCATAATTGCGTTGAAAGACTTCATTCACGCTGGAAAAGCAGGAAGGAGGCACCCTCTCCCTGCTGAAACAGAATCCATTCAACCATTCCACCCCTTTCTTCACTCCTCTATTTCCATTGCCTTACCATTCATTTGTCCGCCATTTCCTCCCATCCAATCCCTTCTCTGTTTCCCAAACAAGCAGCCCTCGTCATTGGCCCCCAAATCATAATGTCCCAATTCTGTGAGAAGACCGTATTCCCTGCCATTAAGCTCACTGCTATTCTGGACAATGAACGCTGCTCCTGTGAATACTAATGTGGGTGAGCAGAATAACGGAATGTCCCAGCCGTTGCTCTCTGCGCAGCAGCCTACGGCCATTCCCGTTCAGGCGACCTCCGTTCCCGCGAATCAGCCGACTCCCGCTCCCGTGAATGCTATCCCCACGGCGATTCCTCAGGCTGCTCCCATGTACCCTCAGCCGGGAATGCCCGTGCCGGCCCAGCCCGTCGTGCCCGTTCCTGGACAGCCCGTCGTGCCCGTTCCTGGACAGCCCGTCGTGCCCGTTCCTGGTCAGCCCATGATGCCCGTCCCTGGACAGCCTGTGATGCCGCCTGCGCAGCCCATGAACCTGGATTACCTGATGCAGTGTAGCTATTGATGTGCAGCGTTAGGACGTAGTCAACGGCGTGCGTATTGTGGAGAACATCAACCTGTGGGAGGTGTTCACGGACTACAACGCTACGCGTAAGTACGCCATCTTCCTCACCAACGACGACGGCGAGATTGAGGAGAACCAGATGCCCTTCTTCAACGTGCCGCTCCTTGCTCCCAATCACCCGTAGGCGTTCGAGGAGAGCGACTGCTGTCAGCGCCAGATGTGCGGAACCAACCGCGAGTTCGACATGAACCTCTGCGGTCCGGACGGCTCCCTCCTGGTGAAGATGCACCGCCCCTTCACCTGCCAATGTCCTGTCGCTGCGCAACTGTAATCCTTAGTCTTCTGCCTGAACACGCCCGAGATGCACATTCTGGACGCGAACGAGCAGAGCTGCGGCCTGGTGAAGAACCACTTCGACTGCTGCAACAACGTGTTCTCGATCACCGATCAGAACGGCGAGGAGTGCATGCACATCAACGGCAGCTGTCTGCAGCCGGGCAAGTTCTGCTTCGCGCCCTTTAGCCCCTGCGACGAGTAAGCGTGCGTTTTGGGGGTGAGAGGTAGAATCGTGTATGATGTCACGAATGATCGCACCGGTACGGAGGGCCACATCAAGAGACGCTGGGACTCCTGGGCGAGACAGCTGGTGGGGTTGGCGCGGGCGCGTGAGGCGTAGTTCACGAACGCCGACACGTTCACCATTCTGTTCCCTCCCGGCTCGACGCTGCACGAGCGCATTCTGCTGATTGCGGCGACGTTCCTGATCAACGTGATGTACTTCGAGCACCGCAATGACAAGAAGCACGAGAGCGGCGGCAGTGGCGGTGGCATGTTCTTTGGCGACGGCGGTGATGGCTACTCGGGCGGCGGCAGCTTCTCGGGCGGTGGTGATTTTGATTTTGGAGGTTTTGATGACTCGCATGTTTGTGATAGCAACTCGGGTGGTGGTGATTCTGATTTTGGAGGTTTTGATGATGATGGTGGTGACGATTATGATGGTGGTGGTTTTGATGATGATGGTGGTGACGATTATGATGGTGGTGGTTTTGATGGTGGTGGTGGTGGTGATTACGATTATGGTGGTTTTGATGGTGGTGGTGATGGTGGTGATTGTGATTTTGGCGGTTTTGACGATTGGCATGTTTGTGAAAGAAACAAGACACAACTAATATGACTACTCCTCCTGCAACTTCAGGATCTCCAAGCACTTCTATTCCTCACTCCCTCTCTCCACACCTACTCGCGCCTCGCGAATCTCCTCCTCCAGCAAGTCGATGGTCTCCTGTTGCTTCAGAATGGCCGCCTGCTCCTTCACCCCCTTCTTCTCGTCCCCGTCAATAAACTCAATGTACGCCCGCGTGAACAAAGGGTTGTACCGAACCTCCTGCGCGTTGCTCTTCAGCGCGCTGTCCTCGCGCAACAGCGCCTCGGCTCGCAACAGCCGTGCTCGGTACTTCAGCAGGTATGCCAACACGCCCAGCACCGGAATGAGAATCCCGACGTAGCACGCGGCCAGAGCGAACAGCGCGCTGATCTGCGCATCAGACCGCCGCCGCACACCCACCGCGTTCTTGGTAGCATCACTCATTCTCTTCTTCTCCGCCACGGGGATACGATAGAACACGCTGTACACGCCCGTGCCGGGAATTGCCGCCACGAGCCTACGACTGACCCCAGCACGGCGAAACCACCTTCCGTTGGGCTGATGCTGGATGTCCGACGCACATTGCCACCCCGAGGTGGTGAGCTGTCCGACACACCAGTCCTCGGTGGAGAACAATGGGGACCGGATGTTCCGGAACTCGACGGTAATAGGGACACTGAAGACTCTGTCGATGGCTGGGAAGGGAGACACACGTGTGATCTCGGCGAAGCGGTGCAGGGACAGAGCGAACGCCGAGGAAATGAAGAGTTGCTCCACTGTGTAGTTCAGGCGGTAGTGCCTGACCGTGGCTTGCAAGACGGACTTGGCGACGGGCGCGAACTGGAGGATCATTCGGAGCGAGGACACGATGCCGGAGGGAATGGACACGACGGCCACCACCTGGGCGTTGTCGACGATGAAGGGGAAGGAGTGGTCGTAGAAGGGCGAGATCACCATCAGAATGGGTACATGGAGGGTCTTCACCGGCGTGAGCAGGCATTCTACAACTGATCGCTCCACTCTAGCACTACCGCCGATCGCGCACTTCGGGGTGCACCGGTCCAGATAGGAGGACGTGCCTTCGAAATCTTGGGGAGTGAGGGGCACGCAGCTTCCATCGGGACATTCGCCTTCGCCCAACCCACACCCGTTCGACGCGTCGCAGCTTTCACGACACACGCCGTCCCAACACCGCGTCATTCCCCCCGAACAAGCTATGCATCACAGGTTTCCACGGTTTCCACGTTCTGGGAGAATGGGCGGGCATTGCTGGGCCGTTTCTCTGCAGGAGGCATCGGCGCAACGAACCGACAGGCCTTGCGGGCAGGCGGGAAGCGGCGGACACTGCCCCGGGACGAGACAATCCCCGTTCCAGCACTGGTGAAGAGAGATGGTGAGATTGAGATGGCGCGCGAGGGCGGTGCAGTTCATACGGGGGCAGAGGCGGAAGGAAGAGACACAGGAGCCGTCGAAGCAGGTGTCTGCGTGTAAGCAGAAGCAAACGAGATCACAGTCGCTTCGGCGCGTGCACCTGCGTGTGTCCTCGCAGTCCAGCGGCGTCTTCACGCACAGCCCGCTGGCGCAGCGCACGGGGCGGCTCATGGGGCAGGTCAGTCTGGAGGCGGGTCCGCAGGGCTCGGGGCTGCAGCTGCCATCGTCACAGTGGTGGTAGCCATCGGGACAGGCGGTGACCATGGGGCAGGAGAAGGGGTGCGAGGCGCAGGAGTAGTCGCTGCAGAGATAGGGCGAGGTGGTGGGGCAGAAGCGCGAGGTTCTACAAGTGAGGAGGGAGTGTATGTCGGACCTGCATATGGACAGTCCGGTCCAGATGTTGTTGCCGACGCACGACCCGTTGTCGCACAACACGGGCGATCGATACGGGCACATGAACTCGGTACGACATGCGTTGATGTCCGACGCACAGTACCCGTCTGGACACAGGACGGGCGTTTCATCCGTGCAGTGGTCCTTCTTGCAGTCCTTGGGCGTCTATGTCTCATTCTCCTCTGTTCCCTTCACCGCCACACACTCGCCCGTGACACAGCGGTGGGGCAGCGACAGAGGGCAGCCGTCCGAGTTGGGGCAGTCCTCGAGAGTGGGCACGCACTGGTTGTTCCAGCAGCGGACGGGGTTTTCTAACCCTGAGGAGAGGTCGTTTTTTCTACCTTCGGTGCAAATGTTCTTCCGAATGGAGCAGAGGGAGAAATGCTCGGCACACTTCCCATCGGGGCATCTAGGGGTGACTCCGGTGCGCGACGACATACAGCACGGGCTTGTCGAACGAGCAGATGGCCTCTTCTTCGCAGGCGCGGGTGTCACCCAGATCGAAGCACATGCCATTGTTCCGGCCGTAGCGGCAACGCTGTGCGTTCTTGCCGGGGCAGGTGTTGCGCGAGGAGCACTGGGAGGCGGAGACGACGCAGCGGTTGTCGTTGCAGCGGTAGGGCGTGATGGAGGGGCAGGGGTTGATCACGTTGCACTGCGGGGGTGAGAGGCGTTCCTCCATCACATGACATGACATGACTGTTTTCACATGACTGTTTTCACATCACATCACTCATCACACCACTCATCACTCATCACTCATCACTCACCAGTCCCATAGTGACAGCGCAGGTACCGTCAGCACACAGCACCGGTGCCTCATCCGTGCAAATGTTGTTCCACACCAGGAGCAGCTTGCAGTCGCCGTACGACGGCGCGCACAGCCCGTTGCCGCAGTCCACCCAGCCGTCCCGACACACGGGATTGGTCATACACTGTGAGGGGTCGCTCACGCACTCCTCGTTACTGCACCGGTACGGGTACTCCACAGGGCAGTTCACGCCATTCACGCAGTAGCCCACGGGACGACACACTCCGTCGTTGCACAGTTCTTCGCCGTCGCCGCACACTCTCGCATACTGCGGGTAGCCACAACACTCCTGGTAGGACGCGTTCTCGCAGCAGCGCACCACGTACCGTGCCATACGCTCGCCCAGCTGCAAAGGCAACAAGCACAAGAACGAGTTCTCACACGATGGCACGCACTCGGTTTCCTCACGCACGCACCTGCCATCTTCGCAGCGGTACGGCAGATGGAGAGGACACACGTGCTCGGGACACATGCCGGAGCTGGGACGGCAGCTGCCGTCGCTACAGCGCACACGGGTGCCGGAGCAGGAGGAGGTGACGGCGGCGCAGGGGGAGTCGGAGTCGGGGTAGCAGTTGTAGTCCTCGCAGAGAACGGGCGTGCCGGCACTGCCTGGGATGTGTGAGTACATGGGAACGGAGTGGATCATTGTTCAGCAGTCCTCGCTGAGTATTCATCACATTACTGCTTTCACATCACATTACATCACTCATCACATCATCACATCACATCACATCACATCACATCACATCACTCATCACTCATCACTCATCACTCATCACATCACTCACACTTCATCCTCAGAGGACAGTCATAACGGTTCTTCACGCAGCTCATGTCCGGACAGCGGAACGGCGTCTCCTCCGGACACGGCTCCAACTCCACACAATCCCTCTCATTCTCCTTGCACGTGTTGTCTCGACACAGCACCGGACGACTCTTCGGACAGGTGATCACTGTCCCGCACTCATCAAAGCTCGCGGCGCACGTGCCGTCTGCGCATTGCACCTGGCTATACAAACACTCCGAATGGACCCGACAATCGCCGCTCAGCATCACACACGTGCCGTCGTTGCACAAGAACGGGCGGTCCGAAGGACACAAGAAGGTGGAGTGCGTGTGTTCAGTGGTGGTGATGAGAGCCACGGGACACGGAAAGTAGTCATACTCGCCCTGGCAATCCTTTTGGAGTGTTTTATAGTACTCGTCATAGCAAGTTTGGTAGTAGTATTGCCACAATGGACAGTACAGCGAACACGAATCGCCGCAGTAGAAATAGATCGAATTTGCGCACTTGCATGGCGGCATTTCCCCCTATTTCTTACACCTCCCACTCGTACCCACAATACTCTCTTCCAGCTTGCGCGCCACGCACTTCTCGAAGCTCGGCGCCTCGCCAAACAGCAATTCCCTCTCCCTCTGATAGCCCTCCGTGTTGCGAATCGACCCGTCACTGCACCGAACCACCATCGTAAAGGATACGATGCGGTGCGGACACAACACTTCTCTGTCCACACAGCTACCGTCACCACACATCACCCAGCCCTTCTTGCACTGCACAACCGGACATAGCTCGGAGTTGCTCGCGCAGCTCCCGTCACTGCACAGGTACGGCTTGCTGTCCGAACAGCGAGTGATAGGCCCGCAGAACATGCCGTTCTCGGCACACTCGCCCGAGGGACAGCGGAAGGGCGCGTAGATGGGACACTTGGAGAGCGTGGGGCAGGCGGCGAGCGAGGCGGCGCAGACGAAGCCGGGACAGAGGATGGGGAGAGACGACGGACAGACGGGAAGCAGAGAGCAGAAAGACAGGTCCGAGATGCAGCCGCCATTGGGACAGGCGAACTAGCAGTGAGGGAGGAGGAGGAGGAGAACGGAGTCGGAGGGACAGAGGCGGGACACGGGGCAGAGAAGAGGCGAGTCGCGGCACGTGTTGTCGGGGCATTTGTACTGGTTGAAGGGACAGATGACCTAGAGCGGTAATGGGACATGTCGGAACAAATGGCCTACAATACTGGGACAGAGATTGCCCTTGTCGATCACTTCGCCGCCCTTGCACAGCTTCTTGCCACTGTGCAACGCGAGACTGTGATACTCATCCACATAGCTGGGACACTTTTCGCTGCGCGGGTGGCAGAGCCGATCACTGCACATGCGATAGCCCTTCTTGCAGATGCTGTTGGTGGAGCACTGCTCGTAGGAGTTGGCGCAGGAGCCGAAGGGGCAGGTGTACTTGGGACAGCTGTGAGACACGGGGCAGTCGAAGGAGGAAGAACGGCACGTGTTATCGTCGCAGAGAACGTAGCCGTCGGAACAGGTGAGAGTGGCGGGGCAGTACTGCGTGTTGTAGGTGTGGTGGAGGAAATCAGGACAGAGCAGATCGGCGCTGGGGACGGTGCTGCCATAGGCATGCTGGTTGAGAAGGAACTCGCTGGCGTTGGTGACACAGCGGTTGCGGACTTTGATGTGGGCTGAAGATGAAGAGAAGAGAGAGAGGCAACTCGGCGGACACACAATCACACTACTGCACAAATCGAGGGATTCTTGGCAGGTGAAGTCGGCGCAGAAAAACGGGGCGGTTTCTGGACAGCGCATCACCCGGTCGCAGTCCGCATGTGTCGCCACACACACCGGCTCCTGATAGAAAGAGGAGTCAACGCCCCAGTACGCGAAACCTACCCAACAGACCCAGCAACAATCCTCACACTCCACCGGCAGCTCCTCCGGACACCCGCACTGCTTGGCGCTCAGAGCACACAGCCCGTCGGGACACTTGACCGGCAGCTCCGCAGGGCATGCGCCCGGGCACTCGCTCCACTCGTCCACGCACTACTGCTTACATACCCCACGCACACCCACACGCCGCAGACTGGAGCAGAACCGGCCGCCCTCGCACTCCAGGTTGTAGTCGTTGTCCACGGACTGCTTGATGGAGTTGGCGTCCACGTTCAGCACGAGGTATGACATCAGGTCGATGAAGCCTCCAGCGCCGGCGTGCTCCGCGTCCATCAGATCATCGCTGAACGCGACGAAGAGGTAATAGTAGCCTGGCGAGAAGGGCGTGAAGGCGGCGGTGGGCGTGCTCTGCATGGCGAGAGAGGTGTTGAAGTACACCAACTACGAGTGATTGCGAAAACCGGTGCGCACCGGCTTTTCGAGGGAAATCCAAAGAGCCACCGCCCGCGTCTTTTCCTTGACCAGCGCGCTGTCAATCTACCCATCAACCCGTCCCACGGCCCGTACGGCGTAGCCGAAGGAGTCCACCAGCCGAGCGCTCACTTGCAGCGTTTCTCCTGCTCCCACGTCCACGACGTGATTCTTGGGAAGTAGAAGCTTCCCTGCCTCGTCCCGCACTAGAGGTCAGAGGAGCGGGCATGGCGGACGCTGGAGAGTGGAGCGTTCTCTAGAGATGGTGCGCGAGGTCACGGGAATGAGGAAGGAGATGAGGGAGGTGTAGAAATACCAGTAGCCCTTCTCGTCCACGAACAGGTTGTGCCTACACGGCGTGAGAGCGGCTCGCGGGCTGATCACTGAACGTACACGAACACATTGCCCTGCTTTTCGGTGCGCAGGAACGACAGGGAATAGGTTTTTCCTCGGGGCGAGAACGCTTGGACCTACGCGTGGTGGGCGACTCACGCCACTCACTTCGATGACGTCGTGCGATTTGCGGCACTCTCGCCCCATCACATCAAACAAGGCCACTTTGATAGACATGTAATACCCCACCAGGTTGTTCTCGTAGCTCACCTCCCACGCCTCGATGTCCTCGTCCGCCAGACACTCCACCTCCAGGAAGTACGTAAAGGAGAAGGCGTTGATCGAGAGCGTCAGACCGAAGGATTGGTCGGCGAAGCAGAGGACTTCCGTCTCGCAGAGAACGGGAAGATCGACGCGGTAGAGCGAGGGAGAGAGAGGGTGGATGGAGGAAGCAGCCTGCGAATGAGGAGACGAGGGAGCGGGAACGAGGGGAAGAGTGAGAGTGGTGTCTGTTGAATAGGTGAGGCTGATTTCCACTGAGGGTGAGGAGGAGGCGGAGGAGCAACGGGAAGTGTCGTTCACCCAGTCGCAGGCGGCGAATGCGAGGAGGAAGGAGTACTGCACCTGGAGACGGGGGTTGTGCAGCCCGCTGGTGTGATGAGAGTCGTTCAGGAACAGGGGCACGATGCTGCTGGGCGTGAGGAGAGTGGAGAGAACGCACGGGTGGAGGAGGGTTTGCTGGTACACGCGGAACGGGTAGCGCTCGCAGTGATAGGCGTAGCAGAGGGAGAGGAAGGTGTCTGCGTGTGACGAGTGAGAGAGACAACCACTGTTGTGGGAACACACCGCCGGCGTGAACGCCAACTCAATACCCTCGGGACCCGGCGTAGTGACGTAGTCAAGCGTCCTGTCCTCGTTCACCACCAGCATCTTCAGATTGCTGTTCTTCGCGTCCCTAACCACCTTGCCCTCCTTGTCCACCGCCGCCACGAGGATGGTTCCGCTCCGCTCTGCGCCTCACACCACACCTCCACCACCACCCGCATACAGCACAGAGGGCCGCACCTCCACGGCAACCACTCGGCTCTGCAGGCTGATCAGCGCGGTGGACACCACACGACTGTTGCAGTAGACGGTGCAGGAGTACTCGCCGATGGGTACGGCGTCCACCACCGCCAGGTACGCGTTGCCGCTGAGGTGGTAGAGAGTGGGCGTGTGGTTGGAGGTGCCATGAGAATCGCGGTGGAACAGCTGGGCGTGAGAGGGGGGCGAGAGAAAGACTTCAAAGGAGAGTTGCTGCAGCAGGAGCGGCTGAGCGTGCAGGCAGGGAAGGGTGTAGGAGGCCCCGGCGTGGGAGAACTCCATGAACATGCGGAAGTGGAGGGAAAGAGTGTCTAGAGTGGAGGGAAAACGTCACAAGGACTGTCAACGAAGGACAGCAGGCTGCGGTCGAGTTCCAACGAGGTGCAGTACTCCGCGTTCTCAGCGAAGTGAAGAGGGAAGTAGTGGAAGAGGCGGTTCTGCGCCTTGATCGTCAGACCGAGCTCCAGGTGGCTTCGGTACGCCTTCGCGTTCACCGCCGGGACAATCGTGTAGGTAATGACCCAATTGCTTTCGGTTTGGGTCATGGTGATCTCGCTGCGAGTCAAGCGAAGGCGATAGACTCACGCTCCCTGGAAAGAAGGGTCGTCTTCGCTCCAGAAGAACACGATGGGCGCGAGAGTGGATTGCACAGTGAAGGAATAGGGCGTGAAGAAGTAGCCGCCGGAGAGACTCTTGCCGGAGAGGAGAGAGGGCTCTGGGAGTGAGAGAGGAGGGTGGAAGAGACCGGGCGTGGCGCTGCTGTGAATGGAGATGGTTTTGGAGTAGATGGAGGTGCCGAGCGTGAGAACGGAGAGGACGTAACTATAATGGAGAGAGAGAAGGAGGCGAACGAGTCGGTGGGGAGAGAGACAGAGCAGACGAAGTTGAAGAGGGTATCTTGGTAGACGTTCTCTTCCTCGTAGGGATAGCAGAAGAAGGAGACGTCCGTGCCGGCGAAGGACACGAGAAGAGTCAGGTCGGTGTGGGTGCAATAGATGTTGGAGGAGCTGACGACGAGGAGATAGAGGAGGATCGACGTGCCTGCGGGTCAGGAGCGCAGATCGCACCCACCGTTCATGCGGTGCGTGGTGCGATCGATGCGGATGTCGGGAGCCGAGCAGACACCGTCTACTATTGAGTGGAGAAACGAAAACGAACGCAGTGACTGTGAGCAGATCTCGTTTCCTGCCTCGTCGAGGATTTGGATGGTGTGGTTGCCCGGCGTGGCGATGGAGAAGGAGGCGAAGGCCAGCTGCGAGCGGCCTGAGGGGATGCTTGACAGGGGCGAGCCGTCGAACAGGGCCACGCCGTCGGCAGGAACGAAGAAGGCGTGCTGGGCGTGGAACGGGAGCACGGGCGGGATGGAGCAGAACTGCTGGAGCCAGCGCACGTGGTGGCGGAAGAGGAGGTTGCGTGAGAGGATGAGAGAGTGGTCGATGAGGAAGTGGAAGGAGGAAATACCGGCGGTTTTGGTCATCATGCTAGAGTGAAGAGAGGGAAGAGAGGAGACGTGCACTGGATCTGGTTGGCGAGCGTGGTGCAGGAGAAGGAGTCGAAGGGTTGTGTGGCGTTGAGGAACGCTTCGATCGACGCAATGGCTGGTTGTGAGGAGGAGAAGGAGATCGCACGGCGTGTGTAGGGGTTGGAGTGGGCGTCGCGAAGAATGACAATGAAAGTGTAGGGGACTTCCACGAAGTTGTTGGTACTGGCGAGTGTGCCGAAGAAGGAGGAGGCCTGCACGGAGATGTCGCCGCAGGATACGATGATGGGGGCATCAAGGGGAAGCTATGTGAGAGATGGGCGGTGCGACCAACGGGGTGCGAGTCGATGTACACGTTGAGGTCGTAGACGCCCACCGTCGCGATCATGTGCACCATGTTGTAGTGGTCGCCCTCCTCGGTGAGCACGTTGCGGTCCAGTGGGTCGATGGCTGTGGTGATGGTCCGGTGAGTGTCTCGCTCGATGGCCTGGAGAAGGATGGACGATTCGGAGTGGGAGAGGACTAGAGGGCGTGAGAAGGCGTCTCAATGCACAGCCACGTACGTTTGTTGCCGTAGTGGTCGTAGAGGAAGAGATTAATGGAAAACGGCTCGTTGGAGGTGAGGTGGAGTTCGCCGCCGTGGATGCGCGCGGACTCCGTGATGGTGACGAAGCTGGTGTCGATGCAGCTGGGCGTGAGGGAGAGAAGAGGCGTCCACAGGAGCGCGGAGGAGATGAGGAATGGCGGCGAGAAGAGAACGATGGAGGACACGCCCACGCGCATCGTGTACTGCCCGGTCTGAAGGCGGTGAGATGCATAAACAGCGTTGCAAGACTTACCGTCGTGTGGACGAAGCTCAGGGCGAGCCGGTTGCTGTGAGTGGCGTCCACCGACGGACGGACCGTCTCGGCCGTGCAGTTGCCACGCTCGGCGCCGGGGCAGAGCGCGACGGAGAGAGGCGGCAGGTTGAGCGGATCGAGCGGGAAGGGCTCGCCGCAGTCATCGAAGGCGTTCAGCGTGATGACGTACGGCGTACCTGCGCATGAAGCGAAAGGGCAGTGACGACCGGCCTTGGCAGAGTCAGCGGAGAGAGAAAGGAAGGAGAGCGTGGGGGAGAGCGTGGGGATGCTGAAGGAGAAGTCGCCGATGAGCACGGAGGGGTTGGAGAAGGAGGTGGTGGCGAGGGAGAAGAAGTCGATGCCGACGGCGAAGCTGTTGGTGAGTGGGGAGGGAGAGGAGGACTAGGGGGTCTGGAGGATGGCCGCGACGTCGAAGTCGTGAACCACCTGGGCTTCGATGCCGTCGTCCGTCTCGGCGCTGGGAATGAGGAGCTGGAGGCGGTGCAGGTGGTTGGTGTACCTGCATGGGGTGAGCAAAAGGGAACGGGAAAGTGCAAAGGAGAGTAGATATGAATAGACAAGAACAGACAAGAGCAAAGGGGAACAAAGGGGAACAGACAAGAACAAAGGGGAGAAAAAGGAAACGAATGGAAGAAGACAACACCAAAACACACATCACCACGCTACCTACTTAAACCAGAGGTCCTTCGGCGCGGCGGAGGTGTTCATCGACTGAACCGGCTCGTAGTGCGAGTACTCCGTAGCGCCGTTCTCATCGTGGGAGTAGATCTGCAGGGCGGGATAGGGCTGGCGGAGGATGCGCATCTCGATGTACCGGCTCTGAGCACTATGGGGTCAGGTTCGGACATATGTCCCACTATGAGGAATAATTGGGTCCGAAGGCCATGAGGAGGATGCGGAACGGCGTGGGCACTACGCTCACACCCCCACGTCACCTCTACCGGAGAGGAAGTGAAACTGCGCGTGCAGCATCCACGAGAGCCGCGCGGGCACGCGGTAGTCGAACCTTTGCGTCAGCCCCCAGCCGCACGCTCACAGCAGCATGTTCATGCGGCCCGAGAAGAACTGGTACTTCCACCCACCCTCGTACGCACTACGCCTCACGCGCCGCGCGGAAGCCCACCTCAGCTGCCCGTCGTTGGGCGTGTTCTCGTCCAGACGGAACACCTCCTGGAAGGAGTGCATGGCGCATGGCTGCTCGCAGTTGGAGGAGAGAGAGAACTCGACGGGGAACGCGCGGCGACTGGCCACGAAGATCTTGACGGGGTAGCTTGGGGTGAAATTGTTGGGGCGCCCCCACATCATGCCGAAGCGAAGTGACTGCTCGCTGAGGCGGACGCGGTCCGCAGCGGGCTCGTCCAAGGTGCCCGAGATCTCGATCACCTTCTTTCCGTTGATGAACACGAATATGTCGCCTGTGGAGCTACGGTGAAAGCGTGAAGGGGAGCAAACCGCACATCGAGCACCTCATTGCCCTGGATCAGGATCTCGTCGGTGATCTCCGCCGTCCACCACTCCTTTCTGCCCTGCAGCTCCTCGTAAGGACTGAGGGGGAGCAGCGAGGAAGAGAGACAGTTGTGAAGCGCAGCGAGGATTTGGTTCGTCGTAATGTTCCAGCTGCCAGACTCAAAGGCGTTTATATTGCTCCTGCATTCCTTGTTCACACCCTCGATGGTATTGAACCTAGGGATGAACCAACGCGACTTTCATTACCAGTATCGAAACGACGTGTAGCTGCGAATCGTTCCCTTCAATCCACACGGTGCGTGGTTCGCCCTCCCACTCTCACAGTACAATGGCTTTCCACTATCACTCAATTGCGGCTGCACAGAATGGTAATCACGTCCGAGCGTTGCATTCCCAAAATCGGGGTGCTTGTACAGTTCTTCACAGGAGGGGCATAACCATTCTGGCTAAGCATTACAATGCATCGAAGACAAGGTACATGTCCCACTGTATTCGGGATAAAGTCGCGGATGATCACTTCGGCCGAAAACACGGAGCAGAGAAGCAAGCATCCCATCCAAATGTGCATTGGATGCAACTTCATACCTCTTGAAAATGAGTCGAAGAGTAATATGAAAATGAGGGATTCTGTGTGAGTGTCGTGAATCACCCAATTCATGTAATGTATGTCTCTATGAGAGTGTGTTGTTGCAAATGTTCAAGAGAGGAAGAAAATGGATATCGTCCGATTGTTTTGGTGCAATGGCTATTTGAATGAAGTATGGAGATGGTGTAGAATCTGACAATACGATCATGACTCTGTGAGACAGCGATGGAGTCAGATTGTGAAATGAGCATTGCATATCCATAGTACAACTCATGCTCATTCTCATCCTTCCATCCCGTTTCCATTCCATTTGAATACCCTATTGTGTTGCCAACATGCATAAAAGAGTGAATCCACACTCGGTATAATCCCCTACCTCCGTATCAGAGGATAATACACAACAGCGACGGAATAGAATGAGTGTCCCTATAGTTATAACCGAGTACGTCCTAAATAGTGGGGTTGCTTGTTTTCCTCATTCATTCACTTTAGAGGCGTGTTCGGATGAATTTTTTGGCGAAGGTGTCGCCTATACGCTTGGTTCGTCGTGCCTTTACTCGTATGCTCAATGTCGAGAGTATTCCCACTTTCGACCGCTATGAGCATGCGAGTAACATGAGAACAAAGGACCTCTTTCAGTTCGAGCCGTTCAACGACAACGAGCTCGTTGTAGGGGACGAGAGCCCGGTTTTCACGTGTAGAACTTTCCGCGCCAAACGGAGGGAAAGAACTATGAGCTGAACTGGTCGCTTGCGAGTGAGTGGTTTACCGTGTGGGGAAATGCCTACCGCAACCCCGATCGTTCGCTGCTGATGAAGCACTTGAAGTGCGTGCGCGACGAAGCTGGAAACGCGTTCTGTAAGCGGACGTACAAGCTGGAGTCCGAAGTGGCTGCGTGCACAAAGGATTTCGAGGAGGTGTGTGACGACGTGAAGGAGTACCTGTCGAAGGTTCCCAACCTCTACGTGGAAGATGCTGCCGTGGCCTCGGGCCGCCTGCTGGAGACGCGCATCCGCAGTGTCACGAACGACCCTGCGACTGCCCTGGCGATGAAAAATCTCCTCGTAGTTTTATAATGTAATAATCACGCGTAGCATCGCATGCCTCTGCGCCACCCGCAGACGCCGCATCCTCTCGGTTTGATTGTTGCTCGCGGCATGCCTACCACGTTCACGGCCATCGGCGAGGACGTGCATTCGCGCGCGCTGACGGTGCTGGTGGGAGGCGATGCTCCCATTTCCACCATTGTCAAGGTACGCGTTCCTCTTGATGCTCACGCGATAGGAGGTGGCTCACGCGATGGACATGTACTACGACCAGGAGCGCGGGACGATCGCGCTGCCATCGTCGAATGCGGCGCCGATCAAGGGTCCTCTGACGAAGTGCGTGCTGCCGTGCGCTGTGATGTGCTCGGACAAGGTGAGGATGGTGTTCGGTCTTCCTCGGAATGCTGTGAATCCGCTCGTGGAGTCGAAGTCGCTGTACTGCGACTCCAATGCGATCCTGTGCCGTCAGGGCCTGTCGCGGTGCTTTGCGGGAGTGGAGTGCGACGAGAGCGGACTGCATCTGGATCACGACATGGTGCTCAACCAGAAGGTGTACCGGTTCATCGAGGGAGACAACCTGCTCACCCTTCCGGACGAGGTGCTGTTTGTGGAGCAGGAGCAGAAGGAGGGGGAGATCCGCGATGCGGCGACGATTGAGAAGCTGCTGATGAAGCACGTGAAGAATGAGGAGTACGTGTCCTTTGTGATGGACAAGCTGCAGGTGAGCGCTGATGCGGGGGGTAATGACAAGGGTTCTGTTTTCCGCACCGTAACTGGTTCGTCTCTAACGGGGCTTTCGAAATCAATGTAACTATAGAACGCGGTTAAGATTATGAGATTTGTTAAACGAAATCCGTACTATCGCCAGTAGGCACGTATTCCCGTTTTTGTCGGCTCCCTATCATACGCTCAAGAAACAGGATCTGTGTAGACGGCTGTTTACCATTGAAATACCGTGAACCGTGACATCGAACCTGATATACAGCCATGGGTAATAACCTGGGAAAGACAATGCAGAAGAGGGAGGTGCTTACAAAGCTGTCGTCTACGCAGAGATCGTACGTCGAGGCGTGGTACTGCACGCTGTGCGACGAGCAAACGCAGATGGTAGCCCAGTCCGATTTCGTGAAGGACGTGAAGAAGAAGTTTACAAACATTCCCGAACCCATCGTGACCGCGCTGTGCGAGTGCATGAATCCTGATAGTAAGTACAACATCAAGGAGGATGCGTTTTTCTACATGGCGTACATTATTCTGAACGGTTCCTTCGAGGAACGGGTGCGGCTGTCGTATACAATCATCCAGAATTTGGGAAACGACTCGGAAGTGACGTTTGGCTCCCTTCTGCACTTCTTCAGAATTGTCAACTCGGATTGGGATAGTGTGGATGCCTGGAGCGAGAAGCGGATATGCGAAGCGCTGCAGGTGCCTCCCGACAGCAACGCGATTCTGAGCTGGAAGGACTTTTTCGCCTTCTGCAAGGGCAACCCCAACTGCCCCATTGTTTCGTGGACGCAGCAGTTGTGCAAGGGCATCGAGGACTCCAGCGTCCTCTTCCAGAAGCTGGTGGACAGCCAGGGCAACGAGAACCAGCGCATGTCGAAGATGTACTACACGACGAAGAAGACGATCATCTACAACCACATTCACGAGATGTCCGTGACGGTCCTGCTGGACATCTACGGCACGCTGATGCGCAGCGGCAACGGGGGCTACATCACCAAGACGCAGTGGTACACGGAGATGGCCAAGTTCTTTCCCCAGCCGCTCGTTCAGAAGTGACTATCTCTATTTCTTAACTCACTCCTAGCATTTTCTGGGAGTTTTCCGAAGACGACGACATCTCCGTGTCGGTGGTGGTGTCCGCCATGTGTCTGCTGTGCCACGACTCGCTGGACCGTCGCATCAGCGCGTCACTCTTCGTGTTCAACAACACGACGCGGTCCAACGGCCAGTTCACCCACGCGGATCTGGTGGAGCTGTTCTCGCTTGGCGTGAAGATGTTTGACGTGGACAACAGCTTCGACTGCGTTCCCGACGACGCCGACGAAACGGACGATATGCACATCCGGATGAAACGCCGGCTCAGTCAGGACGACGAGAGCCATTTATCGGTGCGCGTGCGGACGGGTCGTGAGGCATAGAGCATCGTGTCATTAGTCGACACTATCTTCACCGACGTCAGCTCGCCGCTCGCCGTGCACCAGCGCACCATCTCCTCGGCGGACCTGATCGACTGGATCGTGCAGCACCCCACGCACTACGAGTTCCTCACGCACCAGTTGCGCCGCGACTTCTCCCACACGCCCACGCGCGAGGAGGAGCAGGCCGCCTACCGCCAGCAGTACACGGAATTCAGCAACACGCCGCTGGTGGCGAACCAGCTGTTCTACATCGTGGCGCGGTCGTGGTGGTCGGCGTGGGTGCAGTACATTCACAGCGGCGCGCAGAGCGGGTTCATGCACGCCAAGAAGCCGGGGCGCATCGACAACTCGCGGCTGGTGGAGGCGGACGGCAACCGGCTGCGCTGGGACCTGTCGGAGAAGGAGTACGTGATCATCAACGAGCTGCTGTGGAACATGCTGTATGAGTGGTATGGCGGCGGGCCGGTGGTGTCGCGGCGCGTGGTGCGGTCACTGAATAAGACGCTGGAGCTGGAGCTGCACCCGCTGTTCCTGCACGTGTGCCTGTGCCTGAAGGACGGCACGCCGGGCGAGGAGTTCGACAGCATCCTGTGCACGAAGGTGCTGATCGTGGAGAAGGTGAAGACGCGGCTGTGCCAGATCGCGAAGAAGGACCCGGACCGCTGCCGGCTGTGGGTGCTGACGGAGGAGGGCGATGCGCTGCTGCTGAAGGAGGAGAAGAAGACACTGGAGGAGCTGGAGCTGCGCGAGGAATTATTCGTGATGCTGGAGGAGGTGCAGGAGAACGGGAAGTATCTGCTGGACGAGGAGGGCAAGAAGAAGACGCGGAAGAACACGGAGGGGCTGGTGGGGCTGGAGAACCTGGGCTACACCTGCTACATGAACGCGGCGTTGCAGTGCCTGAGTCACACCGCGCTGTTACGGCAGTACTTTCTGTCGGACCAGTACCTTCACCACCTCAACCGCGAGAACAAGTTCGGGTCGCACGGCGAGGTGGCACTGCGCTTCGGCGCGCTGGTCAGGCGCATGTGGGACTCGTCGGCGCGCGTGCTGGCGCCAAGGTTGTTCTTCAACTGCTTCCAGTCGAACAAGCCGCAGTTCTACAGCAACGCGCAGCACGACGCGCAGGAGTTTTTGTCGGCGCTGCTGGACGTGCGTGAGGAATCATAGCGTGAGGAGTAGGTGCTGAACGAGGACTTGAACCTGTGCACGGAGAAGAAGTGTCGGGAGATCAGCGACGCGGGCCGCAGCGACAAGGAGCTGGCGGAGCTGTACTGGCTGGACTACACGTCGCGCGAGAAGAGCATCGTCACGGCGCTGTTCTGCGGGCAGTTCCAGTCGTACACACAATGTGTGGGCTGCACGCACGTGTCCTCCACCTACGAGTCCTTCACCATGCTGCAGCTGCCGCTGCCCGTGACCGAGATGAAGTGAGTGTGTGTCGTCTGCCTCACGCCAGAGCCATCTCCGTCGTGCTCAGCTTCACCAACGGCCGCCTGCCCATGCAGTGCTCCATCCGCGTTCCCGCCGACTCCTCCATCGACACGATCAAAGAGGCAGTGGACGCACTGGACGGCTCCATCGACCTCAGCACGGCACGCATTCGCCTGGCGTACGTGAAGGACTCGGTGATCGAGGAGGACGGCTTCGACGCGAGTTTCCGCCTCAACCAGTATGAGTACTCCGACTATACCATGTTTGTTCTGCCGCCGGAGGGCTGCTTCCTCGGCGCGCGCGGGTTCGAGGAGTACAAGCGCAAGCACACGGTGTGCAGGATGCGTGCGGGCATACAGGTGCGGGTGCATCTGAGTGGCGCGGCGGGCGAGGTGGTGGAGGGCGTGGTGAAGCGACTGCTGTCGGACTTCTGGTACGAGGTGGCGTGCAGCGACGGGCAGACGCGGTGCGTGTACCCCACAGACCTGGAGGAGGGGGAGAAGTACCTGCCGACGGGCGGCGACTACGTGTATGTGTTCTTGTGCGAGTGGGTGGGTGGTGTGAGGCGTAGCAAGGAGTCGAACGTGTGTAACTACGGTGTGTTCCGGGACATGTCGTCGCACTCCACGCACCACTGCCACGTGCACCTGTACCCGTCCGACAAGGAGATGACCGTGTCGCTGAAGCACCTGTTCTGGCGCGCGATGAAACCTCGTAGCGTGTACCTGATCCAGCGCTATCTCGACATCGTTGTTGTCTCCTCTCCACTTCACGGATAGAACGAGGGCTTCTTCTTGGGGTACTTGTCGCCGACGATGACGGGCGTACCACAGATCATCGAGATGATGCCTGAGTTCACGACGGGCAAGCAGCTCTACAACTTCATCCACAAACACTTCAAGAAGATCATCAATAACCCCATCACCGTTCCATCTTTCTCCCTCCATCACCCCTAGCAAACCGCGGTGAACACTCTGAACAGCAGTAAACCGTCACTCACGCGCATGTCCGCCATTCGCTCGCAGCTCTCGCACGTGCCCTCTCTCCGCACCACGCACTCCATCTGCTCCTCCTATCTCGACTCCGACCTTCACCTGCCCGACATGCCCAGCTCCCTCTCCAAGTACGACTCCGCCAGCGGCTCCAGCGACGACGAGAACGAGTACAGTCCGTACGTGAAGAAGGCCACCTTCGACAGCGACCGCGCGTGCGGGCAGGTGAAGGAGGAGGACGTGCAAACGCAGCTGGCGCAAGCGTACGGGTTCACGCTGAAGCTGGTGGACGACAGCGGCTACTCGTGTCTGATGTGCCACTGGCTGAAGGGCTGCACCGGCTGCGTGATCCCGGCGGACGACACGCCGCTGCTGTGCCTGGCGTTCAGTCGGAAGATCGCGATCGACTGGGACCCGGCGTTCATCATGAACCACCATCAGGTGCTGTATGACTACATGATCACGCACAACAGCGTGGAGAGTGTGAGTCTGGCGGGCAAGCAGAGCATTCTGCTGCAGGAGTGTCTGCAGCGGTTCGTGCAGACGGAGGTGCTGCAGGGGGAGCAGAAGCCGCGGTGCGAGAAGGTGAGTTTGTGCTCTTTGAGTGTGATGAGTGATGTGATGATGTGATGAGTGATGAGTGATGTGATGAGTGATGTGATGAGTGATGAGTGATGTGATGAGTGAT